>ERZ1643249.4131-NODE-4131-length-12367-cov-178.196556_pt1 | contig 12367 bp, 9 predicted proteins | sample MGYA00579263_ERZ1643249 | MGnify/ENA primary metagenome ERZ1643249 (study PRJEB29033, sample SAMEA4952264) | chicken gut metagenome | biome: Broiler Chicken; feature: Gastrointestinal Tract; material: Caecum | place: Ireland | collected 2018 | study: Broiler...
TTCTACCCCTTGCAGGCCTCTTTTTTGTACTGTCCGCACAATATGGGGCGGTTCACTTTGAGGGCGTCTATCTGCTCCGGGGTAGGGAAGCGCCGGTTCGGGTGCCGGCTGCAACATACGAAAACAGGACGTTCCCAAGTGGGAGCGTCCTGTTTTTCTTTACCCAGAAAGGGGGAGAGAAAACCCGCCCCCGCTCAGGTCGACTCCCTTCTTACAAAGGCCCCCGGGATGACCACCGTCGGGGCCAGGGGCTGCTTGTGGGCCATTTTGCGGCAGAGCTGGGCCACCACAGTGCGGGCCATGGCCTCGACGTCCACCCGGTGGGTGGTCAGGGGCGGGTTGCAGATGGTGGAGTAGCGGAAGTCGTCGTAGCCGGTGACGGCCACGTCCTGCGGGACGCGGTAGCCGCGGCGCTTGAGGGTCTCGACGACGTTGAAGGCCACCTCGTCGCAGTTGCAGACAAAGGCGTCCGGCATCTCCACCGGCAGGGTGATGGGGATGAAGATGCCGCGGCTGTCCCGGTCCTCGATCAGCCAGTCGGGGCGCACCGGCAGGCGGGCGCGCAGCAGCGCCTTGACATAGCCGAGGTAGCGGTCCATGATTGAGCTGGTGGACAGCACGCTGCCCACAAAGGCGATGTTCCGCCGGCCGGTCTCGATCAGGTGCTCGGTGATCATGTAGCTGCCGCTGGTGTTGTCGCTGAGGACGCAGTCGGCCGCGATGGCATCGTCGTAGAAGTCCAGCAGCATGAAGGGCAGGCCGTGCTGGATGGCGGCGGCCAGATACCGCCGGTCGATCTCGCCCATGAAGATCAGCCCGTCCACCTTGTGGTTGACTAAAAAGGTGGGCATGGTACAGTTCTTTTCGGCCTGGGGGAAAACGATCTCCATCAGCACCGACAGGTCGGCGGCCGCCGCGCAGTTCAGCACGCAGCGGTAGAGGCTGTAATAGAAGGCGTTTTCATTAAAAAAGCGGTCGGCGACCACGATGCCGATGCTTTTGCCGCCGCTGTGCTGCTGCGCGCGGGCCGGCATCTGATAGCCCATCTCCTGGGCGGCGGCCAGGATGCGCGCGCGCAGCTCCTCGCTGACGCCGTCCTTGCCGGCCAGTCCCTTGGAGACCGAGACAGTGCTGACCCCCAGCCGCTTTGCAATATCCGACATCCGTACTGTTTTTGCCATGGTGGGTTCCTTTCCGCGGCGGCCGCGGCAAACGCCGGGCCGTTCGTGCCTGTTGTTTGACTTTACTATACCGGCACTTTTTAGGTTTGTCAATTCCCGCTTTGCGATAAAATGATACAAAAACGAGTGATTGTCTCACCACGCAAGTGATTTATTAGCTAATTTAGTAAGCTAATATTTTTGTTAACCGTTGATTTAACTGCATATTACCCTGGATTTTCGGCAGATTTCATAAGGAGATGGGGCGGATACAGGCAAAAAGGCCGAAATTCGGCCGTGCTATTGACTTGCGTGTGCAAAAATCATATACTTAAACCACGGAAAGCAAGTGAGATAATTTACTTAATTATTTAGCTTGCTGCGTGAAAGCTTGAAGAACGAACAAGGAGGACTTCTTATGCGCAAGATCAATCGCCGCGATTTTCTGAAGGCTGCCGGCATTCTGGCGGCCGCCAGCGCCCTGACCGCCTGCGGCGGGTCGGACAGCTCGTCCGCAGCCGCCGGCAGCGGCGCGGCTGAAACTGCCGCCAGCCTGCCCGCCATCAACGAGATCAAATTGGGCGAGGACTTCCAGGATGTCACCGCCGACATCAAGATCCTGACCAACCGCACCGACATTGTGGACACCGTCTACGCCGGCTATGCCGAGCAGTTCCACCAGCTCTACCCCAACATCACCGTCACCTACGAGGCCCTGACCGATTACGAGGAGAGCCTCACCCTGCGCATCATGACCGGCGAGTGGGGCGACATCTGCTTCATCCCCACCAGCGTCTCCAAGGCCGACCTCGCCAGCTACTTTGTCCCGCTGGGGGATATGGACACCCTCGAGCCCATCTACAACTTCATCGGCGACAAGGCCTTTGACGGCAAGGTCTACGGCATCGCCAACGGCGGCAACGCCGACGGCGTGGCCTACAACAAGCGGGTCTGGCAGGAGGCCGGCATCACCGAAGCTCCCGCCACCCCCGACGAGTTCCTCGACGACCTGCAGACCATCAAGGACAACACCGACGCCATCCCCCTGTACACCAACTTCGCCGCCGGCTGGACCATGGGTGCCTGGGACGCCTACATCTTCGGCTCGGCCACCGGCGACCCCGAGTTCCACAACAATATGCCCCACATGGCCCACCCCTTTGCCGACCGCGGCGACGGCACCGGCCCCTACGCTGTCTACTACACCCTGTATGAGGCGGTGGCCCGCGGCCTGATCGAGGACGACCCCATGTCCACCGACTGGGAGTCCTCCAAGGGGCGGATCAACTCGGGCGAGATCGCCACCATGGTGCTGGGCAGCTGGGCGGTGCAGCAGTTCAAGGACGCCGGCCCCAACCCCGACGACATCAGCTATATGCCTTTCCCCATCACGGTGGACGGCAAGCGGTATGCCGGTGCGGGCGGCAACTACAGCTACGGCATCAACAACAAGGTCTCGTCCGACAACCAGATCGCCGCCATGCTCTACGTCAAGTGGCTGCTGGACGAGAGCAGCATCTTCATCGACGAGGGATGCATCCCGGCCCGCAAGGACGGCGAGATGCCCGCCTTCCTGGCCGACTTCGAGGGCGTGGAGCTGGTCTCCAACAACCCGCCGCCGGAAGGCGAGGAGGACCTGTTCGACCAGGTCAACCTGCAGAGCGAGGTGGGCATCAACAACGACGACTACCCCGAGTGCGCCCTGCTGGAAGCGGCCCTGACCGGCAGCCAGACCCTGGATGAGATCATGGCCGAGCGCGACGCCGCCTGGAACAGCGCCCAGGAGATCCTCGGCGTGGAAGTGACCATGTGAGTGTTCCCTGGCAGCCCGGGGCCCGGTTTCTCCCTTGCCCCGGGCCGCCTTCTTTCCGAGACAAATGGTAAAAAGGAGGTCATCCCATGGCTGAATATCCGCTGACCGCCAAGGCGGAACCGAGCGGCTTCCGCAAATTCATCCGGGCAGACAAGACCCAGCGGGCCCTGCTCATCATCAGCTTCATGTTCGTGCCCCTGGCTTTGCTGCTGATGTTCACCTACATCCCCTTCGGCAAGATGGTGCAGTTCAGCTTTTATAACCGCAACTACCTGTCCGAGGGCACCTTCGTCGGCATCCAGAACTACATCGAGGTGTTCAAGCGCGACGACATCTTCGGCTCCCTGATCGTCAGCGTCTACTATATGGGCGGCGCGGTGGTCCAGCTGGTGCTGGCCCTGTTCTTCGCCTCCCTTATGGTCTTTAAGGTCAAGGGCGAGGGCATCTACAAGGCCTGTATGTTCTTCCCCTACCTGATCTGCGGCATCGCCGTCGGCTTCATCTTCAAGTTCTTCTACGCACGGGGCTTTGTCCTCGACTCCATTCTGCAGTTCTTCGGCATGGAGCTGGAAAACATCCCCTACTGGCTGCAGGACCAGAAGATCAACAACATCGCCCTGGCGGCCACCTCGGTGTGGCGGTACATGGGCCAGAACATGGTCATGTTCCTGGGCGCGATGATGTCGGTGGACTCCGATCTGTACGAAGCCGCCGAGCTGGACGGCGCCAACCGGTGGCAGCAGTTCCGCTACATCATCATGCCTTCCATCCGCACCATCATCGTGCTCAACCTGATCCTCTCCATCAGCGGCTCGCTCAGCGCCTTTGAGCCGCCCTACGTCATCACCAACGGCACGATGGGCACCGGCACCTACTTCGTCATCATGAACCGCCTGGCCCATGAAAACCAGAAGGTGGGCCTGGCCTGCGCCATGGCCATCGTCCTGCTGGTCATCATCATCCTGTGCACGGTGGCGCAGAAGATCTTCTTCAAGTACTTCTTCAAGGACAACGAGGAGGACGCCATCATGAAAGAGGAGGACCGCCGCCGCCGTCAGCAGCTGAAAGAACGCAAAAAGGCGGCCCGCGCCGCCCGCAAGGCAGCAAAGGAGGCAGCACGATAATGGCAGTCACATCCCAGGCCGTCCAGGCAAAGAACGATCTGCGCATCGGCGACAAGATCTTTACCTTTCTGAAATACTTCCTGCTCATCCTCTTTTCGGCCATCGCCCTGATCCCGGTGTCGGTCTGCGTCCTCACCGCCTTCAAGACGACGGACGAGTACAACACCACCAACGTCCTCACCCCGCCCGAAAACTGGCTCAACTTTGACAACTTCGTCACCGCCTTTGAGCGGGCGAACATGCTGCGGGGCTTCCTCAATACAGGCATCGCCCTGGTCTTTGTCCTGCTGTTCTCCATCCTCATCAGCTCGATGCTGGCTTATGTCCTCAACCGCTTCCGTTTCCCGGGCAGCGGGCTGATCCACAACCTGTTCATGTTCGCCTCCCTCATCCCGGGCATCGCCACCCAGGTCACCGTCTACCAGATCATGTTCTCGCTGGGGCTCATCAACCACCTGTACGGCTACATCCTGGTTTTGTGCGGCACCGATATCATCTCGATCTACATCTTTTTGCAGTTCTTCGAGAACCTGCCCCGCGCCCTGGACGAGAGCGCCATCCTGGACGGCTGCACCTATTTCGGCGTATTCTTCAAGATCCTGCTGCCCCTGCTCAAGCCGGCCATCGTCACCAGCTGCCTTTTGAAGGGCGTCAGCGTCTACAACGAATACTATATGTCGAACCTCTACCTGCAGTCCAGCGACCTCAAGACCATTTCGGTGGCCCTGTACACCTTCACCGGCCCCTACGGCAACCAGTACAACTACATCTGCGCCGGCGTCATCATCACCATCATCCCCATTCTGATCCTGTTCCTGTTCTTCCAGAAGGAAGTGTACAGCGGCATGGCCGCCGGCGCGGTCAAGGGCTGAGGCCCTGGCCCGGCTTTTCTCTTCGCTTCTCCCTATTTCTTCTTTCTCCTTCATACGCTGCCCGGCCTCCCGTTCCTCGCACGCGGGACGGGAGGCCGAGAGCGGGGGAGGATACTCTCAGGAGGTTTTATGAGCAAGACCACCCTTTTCTGCCCCGACCTGCCGAACATCCCCTGGCAGGACAAGCCCGCCGGCTGCGCGGCGCCCCTCTGGCGCTACAGCGAGAACCCCGTCATCCGGCGCAACCCTCTGCCCGGCGTGGCCCGCATCTTCAACAGCGCGGTCATGCCGTATCAGGGCGCCTTCATCGGCGTGTTCCGCGGCGAGCAGACCAACGGCATCCCCTATATCTACCTCGGCCGCAGCGCCGACGGCATCCACTGGACCTTTGACCCTGAAAAGATCCCCTTTGTGAATGAACAGGGCGAGCCCGCCGTCCCGGTCTACGCCTACGACCCCCGCCTTGTGAAAGTCGAGGACACCTATTACATCATCTGGTGCCAGGACTTTTACGGCGCGGCCATCGGCCTGGCAAAGACCACCGACTTCAAGACCTTTATCCGGCTGGAAAATCCCTTCGTCCCCTTCAACCGCAACGCGGTGCTCTTCCCCCGCAAGGTGAACGGGATGTATCTGATGCTCAGCCGCCCGTCCGACTCGGGCCACACCCCCTTCGGGGACATCTTCCTCAGCCAGAGCCCCGATATGGAGTTCTGGGGCCGCCACCGCCATGTTATGGGCAAGGGCGCGAACTGGTGGGAGAACGTCAAGATCGGCGGGGGCGCGGCCCCCATCGAGACCAGCGAGGGCTGGCTGCTGTTCTACCACGGCGTCACCGGCACCTGCAACGGCTACGTCTACTCCATCGGCGGAGCCATCCTGGACCGGGACGAGCCCAGCCGGGTGCTCTGGCGCTGCGGCGACTTCCTGCTGACCCCCGAGGCCGAGTATGAGGAGCGCGGCTTTGTGCCCAACGTCTGCTTCCCCTGCGCGACGCTGCAGGACGCCGCCACCGGCCGCATCGCCCTCTATTACGGCTGCGCCGACAGCTACGTCGGCCTGGCCTTCACCACCGTGGACGAGGTGGTGGACTACATCAAGGCGCACGACAACGCCGGCCCCGCCGACCGGGAGCCGGGTGTGCGCTGACACAGGACGGACGCCTGCCCCATGGCGGGGCGGGCGTCTTTGTGAAAGGAGGTTTTCCCCATGCCTCGCATCAAACAGGCGGCGGAAACCATGCTGAACAACGTCATCCTGCCCTTCTGGATGAAGCTGAAGGATGAAGAACACGGCGGCTATTACGGCCTGGTGGACTTTGACCTGCACGTCGACAAGACCGCCGAAAAGGGCTGCATCCTCAACAGCCGCATCCTCTGGTTTTTTTCGGAGGCGGCCATGCTGACCGGCCGGGCCGACCTCGCGGCCTGCGCCCGGCACGCCTACGAGTGGTTCGAGGCCCACTGCTTCGATCAGGCGAACGGCGGCGTCTACTGGAGCTGCGACTACACCGGCCGGCCCCTCGACACCACCAAGCACACCTACAACCAGGGCTTTGCCATCTACGCCCTTGCGGCCTACTACCGGCTGACCGGGGAGCTGCGGGCCCTGACCCGGGCGCTCGAGCTGTTCCACCTGATCGAGGCGCGCTGCACCGACGCCGAGGGTTACCTCGAGGCCTTCACGGTGGACTGGCGGCCCGAAAGCAACGAGAAACTGTCGGAAAACGGCGTCATGGCCGAAAAGACCATGAACACCCTGCTGCACGTCTTTGAGGGCTACGCCGGGCTTTACCAGGCCAGCCGCGACCCCGCCGTGGGACAGGCCATGCGCCGCATCCTGGATATCTACGCAAACAAAATTTACAGCCCGCAGCTCCACCGGCAGCTGGTCTTTTTCGACCGGCATTACAGCTCGATCATCGACCTGTACAGCTACGGCCACGACATCGAGTCCAGCTGGCTGATCGACTGGGGCTGCGCCCTGCTGGGCGACAAAGCCCTCAGCGAGAAGATCGCCGCCGTCAACTCGGACCTGGCCCGCAGTGTCTGCGCCCACGCCTACCGGGACCACTCCCTGCTCAACGAGTGCGAGCGCGGGGTGGACGACGCCACCCGGGTCTGGTGGGTGCAGGCCGAGGCGGTGCTGGGATTTGTGAACGAATACCAGAAGTCGGGCGAAGAGAAGTACCGGGACGCCGCCGCCGACATCTGGCAGTACATCTGCCGGGTGATGGTGGATAAACGCCCCGGCAGCGAGTGGTTCTGGAACGTGGACGAAAACGGCGTGCCGGCCAGCCGCAAACCCATCGTCGAGCCGTGGAAGTGCCCGTACCACAACGGGCGGATGTGTATGGAACTGATCAGGAGGGATCCCGATGTCAACGTCTAAACTGCACCCCGAATACCTGCGCCAGAAGGCCCTGCAGGAAGCCCTGCTGGCCCGCAGAAACCGCAAGGCCGATTTCTACAACGGCATCTATGACCGCTGGGAGCATCCCGTGCTGACAAGGGAGCACATCCCGCTGGAGTGGCGCTACGACCTGGACCCCGCCGCAAACCCCTGTTTCATGGAGCGGCTGGGGGTAAACGCCGTCTTCAACGCCGGGGCCATCGAGCTGGACGGCAGATTTTACCTGGTGGCCCGGGTCGAGGGCAACGACCGCAAGAGCTTTTTCGCGGTGGCGGAAAGCGGCAGCCCGGTGGAGGGCTTCCGCTTCTGGGATAAGCCGGTCGAGCTGCCCGACACCTGCCCCAAGGAGACCAACGTCTACGATATGCGGCTGACCAAACACGAGGACGGCTGGATCTACGGGGTCTTCTGCTCCGAGAGCAAGGATTCCAAAAACCCCGACCTCTCGGCCGCGGTGGCCGCCGCCGGCATCGTCCGCACCAAAGACCTCAGGACCTGGGAGCGGCTGCCCAACCTCGTCACCCTGCGCTCACCCCAGCAGCGCAACGTCGATCTGCTGCCGGAGTTTGTGAACGGCCGGTACGCCTTCTACACCCGCCCGATGGACGACTTCATCGACACCGGCTCGGGCGGGGGAATCGGCTTCGGTCTGTGCGCCGACATCACCCACCCCGTCATCGACGAGGAGATCATCACCAGCCCCAGGCGCTACCACACCATCACCGAGGCCAAAAACGGCGAGGGCGCGCCCCCCATCAGGACCGATAAAGGCTGGCTGCACATCGCCCACGGAGTGCGCAGCACCGCCGCCGGCCTGCGGTATGTCGTCTATCTCTTTGTGACCGACCTTGCCGAGCCCTGGAAGGTGATCGCCGAGCCCTCCGGCTTTCTGATCGCGCCCCGGGAGTGGGAGCGGGTAGGCGACGTCTCCAACGTGGTGTTCACCAACGGGGCCATCGCGCGGGACAACGGCGAGGTGTACATCTACTACGCCGCCAGCGACACCCGCCTGCACGTCGCCAGCACCACGGTAGAGCGGCTGCTGGACTTCGCCTTTCACACCCCGGCCGACCCCCTGCGCAGCCGGGACTGCGTGGCCCAGCGCTGCGCCCTCATCGACCATAACCGCGCCTATCTCGCGTCCATCGGGGAATGACCACGGAAAGGAGCCGCCGCCATGCAGCCGCAAAAACGAAAGTCAAACCTGCTGGATAACCCCTTCTACCGCCTGATGGGGACGATCGGGGACCTGGTGGTCCTGAACGTCCTGTGGCTGGTCTGCTGCCTGCCGGTGGTGACGGCGGGGGCGGCCACGGCGGGCCTGTTCTCGGTGGCGCACAAGATGGCTGCCGGGGAGGAGTACCGGGCCGCCGCCGGTTTTTTCAAAGCCTTCCGCCGGGACTGGAGACAGGCCACAGCCGTCTGGCTGGTGACGCTGGCGGCGGGGGCCGCGGCCGTGCTGGGGCTGCGCGGGGCCGCCGTGCGGGACGATGTCCTGACGGGGCTTTTGGCGGCGGCCTCCTTCCTGCTGTTGCTGGGGGCGTGCTGCTGCGGCTGCTGGGGGCTGGCGCTGCTGGCCCGCTTCCGCTACCCGCGGGCGCTGCTGGCCCTTGTGGACGGGGCCAGGATGACAACGGCAAATCTCTTGCCCACGGTGGGGCTGCTGGCCCTGCTGGGCTGGGCGCCCCTGCTTTACATCGTCGCGCCGGGGTGGTTTGTCTACTTCCTGCTGCCGATGGCCCTTGCGGGCGGCAGCGTCACCGCGCTGGGGATGGCCGCGCTGATCCGCCCCGCCTTCAAAAAGCTGGAACAGGCCGGCCGCAAAGCCCCCGAACCCATCGACTCCTTTGAAACCGACCCATCCGAGACTGACCAGGAGGACGACCTGCCATGATCGTACAAAACGGAACCTGTTATACCCTGCACACCGCCCACACCAGCTACCAGCTGGCGGCGGGCCCCGGCGGGATGCTGCTGCACACCTACTACGGCCCCCGCCTGCCGGACGGCGCGCCGAACCTTGCGGACAGCCGCCCGCCCCACGGCGACCCCGGCTGCTGGACCGATCTTCTGCCCAAAGAGTTCTCGGCCCCCGGCACGGCGGACAACCGCACCCCCTCCTGCCTGCCGGAGTATGCCGACGGCAGCGAAGCGGCCGACCTCCTGTTCGTCTCGGCCGAGGTGCAGAAGGGCAGGCCCGCCCTGCCGGGGCTGCCCGGCTTCCGGGACGGGGCGGGCGTCGAGACCCTCTGCGTCACCCTGCGGGACGTTTTCGGCCTGGAGGTGGAGCTGCGCTATACGGTCTACGAGGCCGAGGACCTCATCACCCGCAGCGCTGTCTACAAAAACGCGGGGGAGAAGCCCCTCACCCTGCACAAGGCGGCCTCCCTCTGCCTCGACTTTGCCCCCGGCTGCTACGACCTCATCACCCTGAACGGCACCTGGGCTGCCGAGCGCACCCCCGAGCGCGCGCCGCTGCGCTGCGGCGTCCAGAGCGTGGGCAGCGCCCGCGGAGTGCCCGGCCACGCCCACAACCCCGCGGCCATCCTCTGCGCGCCCGACGCCACCGAGACGGCAGGGGAGTGCTGGGGCTTCGCCTTTGTGTACAGCGGCAATTTCCTGATCGAGGCCGAGCGGTGCGACGCCGGGGAGCGCCTCGTCATCGGCATCCATCCCTATCACTTCCACTGGACCCTGGCCCCCGGCGAGAGCTTTGCTGCGCCTGAGGCTGCCATGGTCTATGCGGACGGCGGCCTTGGGCAGATGAGCCGGCGGTTCCACCGGGCCATCCGCAGCCGACTGCTGCCGCCCCGCTGGCAGGATATGCGGGCCCCCCGCCCGGTGCTGCTGAACAGCTGGGAGGCCTTCTACTTCGACTTTGACGAGGAGCGCCTTGTGCAGCTGGCCGCCGCGGCCCAAAAGGCCGATATCGACCTGTTCGTGCTGGACGACGGCTGGTTCAAGGGACGCAACGACACCTCCTCCAGCCTGGGCGACTGGGCGGAGGACGCGGCAAAGCTGCCCGACGGCCTGCCGGGCCTCTGCCGCCGGGTGGGCGAGCTGGGCCTCGACCTCGGCCTGTGGGTCGAGCCGGAGGCCGTCAGCCCCGACAGCGACCTGTACCGCGCCCACCCCGACTGGGCCTTTGCGGTGCCGGGGCGCAGGCCGCTGGAGATACGCCAGCAGTACACCCTCGATTTCAGCCGGCCCGAGGTGGTGGACGCCGTCTGGCAGCAGCTGGAGCAGGTGCTGCGCAGCTGCCCTATCAAGTATTTGAAGTGGGATATGAACCGCTCCCTTGCCGACGTGTACAGCGCCGCGCTGCCGGCGGCGCGTCAGGGCGAGGTGTACCACCGCTATGTGCTGGGCGTCTATGAACTGCAGCGGCGGGTGACCGAGACCTTCCCCGACCTGCTGCTGGAAAACTGCGCCGGCGGCGGGGCCCGCTTTGACTGCGGGATGCTCTATTACAGCCCGCAGATCTGGTGCAGCGACAACACCGACGCCCGCGCCCGCCTGCTGATCCAGTACGGCACCAGCCTGATCTACCCCGGCTGCGTGATGGGGGCGCATTACTCGGCGGTGCCCAACCACTGCACCGGCCACCTGTCCACCATGGAGGCCCGGATGGCCGCGGCCCTTTTCGGCACCTTCGGCTTTGAGCTGGACCTGACCGGGTACAGCGAGGAAGAGCTGGCCGCCCTGCGCCCCTATGTGGCGTGGTACAAGGCCCACGGCGGCCTTGTGCGGGGCGGGGAGCTCTACCGGCTGGCAAACCCCGACGTCTCGGCCCTCGGGGCCGCCTGGATGGTGGCCGCGCCCGACGGCAGCGAAGCCGCCGTCTTTGCGGTGGGGGACGCCCTCGGCGGCGCGCACGGCCCGGCCAGCCTGAACAGCCTGCCGCGGCTGCCGCTGCGGGGCCTCGATGCCGCCGCTCTCTATGCGGACGAGACAGGGGAGAGGTACACCGGCGCGCAGCTGATGGCCGCCGGACTGCCCCTGCCGGGCCCCCGCGGCCAGACCCCGGCCTGCATCTGGTATCTGCGCCGGGTGGATGCCCACATGGATGAATGAAAGGAGCGTTTGCCATGCTTGCAACCAAGATTGCCACCGCCTATAACGCCTGGCTGAGCCAGCCCGGCCTGCCCGCCGACCTTGCCGCCGAGCTGATCGCCATTCAGGATGACGAGGCCGCCATTACCGACCGCTTTTACCGCGACCTTGCCTTTGGCACCGGAGGGCTGCGGGGGATTCTCGGCGCGGGGACCAACCGGATGAACGTCTACAACATCCGCAGGGCCACCCAGGGGTTGGCCGACTACCTGAACGCTTCGGCCCTGCCCAAAAAGGTAGCCATCGGCTACGACAGCCGGATCAAGAGCGACCTCTTTGCCCGCGAGACGGCCTGCGTGCTGGCGGCAAACGGCATCACCGCCTACCTCTACCCCCGGCTGGAGCCCACCCCCGCTCTCTCCTGGGCGGTGCGGTACTACGGCTGCGGGGCGGGGGTCTGCGTCACCGCCAGCCACAACCCCGCCCAGTACAACGGCTACAAGGTCTACGGCCCCGACGGCTGCCAGATCACCTTGGAGGCGGCCGAGGCCATCCAGAAGCGGATCGCCGCGGCGGACTGCTTTGCGGTGCAGCCGGCGGACTTTGACGCGGCGCTGGCCGACGGGCGGATCGTCTTGTGCGAGGAAGAGTGCCTCGACGCCTTTGTGGACGCCGTCTACGCCCAGCGGGTGGGGGACGGCGCAGGCATCGCCGACTTAAAGCTGGTCTACACCCCGCTGAACGGCAGCGGCCTCGAGTGCGTCCAAAAGCTGCTGGCAAAGCTCGGCGTCACCCACCTGACGGTGGTGCCCGAGCAGGAAAAGCCGGACGGCCATTTCCCCACCTGCCCCTACCCCAACCCCGAGATTCGGGAGGCGATGCAGAAGGGCCTGGAGCTGTGCGACAAAGTCAAGCCCGACCTGCTGCTGGGCA
>ERZ1643249.4134-NODE-4134-length-12364-cov-4.187018_pt1 | contig 12364 bp, 7 predicted proteins | sample MGYA00579263_ERZ1643249 | MGnify/ENA primary metagenome ERZ1643249 (study PRJEB29033, sample SAMEA4952264) | chicken gut metagenome | biome: Broiler Chicken; feature: Gastrointestinal Tract; material: Caecum | place: Ireland | collected 2018 | study: Broiler...
GGCAGAGAAAAAACTGGTTCGACATATTCGGGAATATATGTTGTATCTTCTTTTATTTGCATTATGTATGCTACCTTTTATTTGCTTATATTTGCCGGCGTTAAAGGATTTTGGAGGCAGAAGCTGGGAAGAGATAGAAATGCTTTTTCCAGGATGGAAAAATATATGCATGTTAAATGAAAAAAATGATGAATTGGCAGCTTTTAATCCAGAAATATATAATTATAAAACAGGTTTCCCAATCATAGATCTTATTATATATGGAATAGCAGGGATAGGAATCTGTATTTTCATATTTCGGAAAAAGAGAAAAAGCGGTCTGAGGCGCAAGGAATACATGTATCTTCTCGGGGGGATAATAATATTCCTGGCTTTTATATTAATCTTGCAAATAAGAGGCTTTACGCTCTGGTACTTTATATATAAGTTCATACCAGGTGCCTCTGCGATAAGAGCGGTAATACGTTGGCTATGTTTTATATCTTTGCCGATGGCGATTTTTCTGGGAGCAGTGTTGACTTATTTTTCGAAAGAGAGCGGATTCAATAAAAAATATACGGAGAAACTTGCGCTGATCCTCTCTCTGGTAATGTTTTGCAGTAATTACTGCGTTATTGGAATCGGCACAGGCTGGAGTGTGTCAGGAGAGATTAATTTTGAAAAATCTGTAAAAGCTCCCCCTCAGGATTGTAAGGTTATGTATGTAGTGGACAAAGACCGGATGATACATCGAGGAGCTCAGGAAGTTCAACTGGATGCATGGGCGATTGCGTTAAAATTTCAGTTGAAAACGATCAATGGATATTCCGGACAAATACCGAAAGGATGGGATCTTCTGGATATAACGCAAAATGGAACAGATCAGAAGGTAAGAGAATGGCTGGAACTTTATGGACAAACAGAAGATGGCGTTTATTACTACGACCTGGGGAAAAATGAGTGGGGGAAATTGTAATATGAATCAAAATAAGCAGCAGCAGGTCAATGGCGGGATGCAAACTGAACAGGTTCAGTATTGGAATATTGTTAAAGGACTGGGAATTATATTAGTTGTTGCTGGACATGCATGTGGTAGCAGTGAAGGGACACCTGTGAGTAATTATATATATTTATTTCATCTGCCTCTTTTCTTTTTTGTGTCGGGTTATCTTTATAATGAGGAAAAATATGGAGATAACCCTTATGCCAATATCGCTGCGAGGCTGAAAAGCTCTTGGATAAAATACGTTTTTATCTATTGGGGATTGATCTTGTTTCATAATATTTTTCTACGGCTGCAGATGTTGGAAGAAAATGCGGTTTTTTATAGCAGGACCGATATGTTGAGAGCGATGTCAAATGCTGTTTTGGGCATGGGGCGAGAGATGATGGGAGGAACGTTGTGGTTTGTGCCGACAGTTGTCATGGCGTCTTCGTTACTGGGAATGATTGTTTGGTTGAGCAGAACGTTTCGATTGTTCAGATGTGGAAAATGGAAATATTTGTTTCAGGGAGTGATGATCCTGGGATGTGCAGTAGCAGGATATGTTTTAGAATTGAGAGCAATTGATCTGGCAGCGCACATACAGATTGTATTGATCGTAATGCCGTTTTTATGGATCGGATATCTTGTAAGAAAAGGCCCTGTCGATCTGAAAAGGGCTCTTCGTCCTGTTGTTGCTGTAATAAGTGCGATTATACTGTTATTTGTAAATCCAATCTATACGCTGGATCTTGTGTTTTTTATTGTTTATCCTTTTATGTATATCATAGCGTTTTTGGGCATATATATGTGCCTTACCGCTGCCAGTTTAGTGCAAAGACTAAAAGGATTTAGAGATATCATAGCGCTTTACGGGAGAGCATCTTTTTGGATCATGTTTTTGCATTTTCCGGTGATAAAGGTATTTGATTGGATTTATACGATGCTTTATAATGATGGAAATATGGAACAATACAGGGTTCTGCCAGTAGCCTATACATATTTGTGGCCTGTATATCTTTTGCTTGGCCTGTTGATACCAATTATTTTATATTTGGCAGGTTCTTCTATCTTGAAAAATTTGAGGAAAATTAGAGGCATTTAATGGAGAAAGAGTTGCCTTTCATAATGGGAGAATCCGCTGGCACCACAGGTTGACAAAACATGCATCCTCATCTACAATTAACTTTCAGACAGCTTAAAAATCTGTGCTTTTCAGAAGTATGGGATGTGATGAGGCTACAGTGAAAAGAGGAGAAGTATCATGAAAATCAAATTTGAACTGTTCGCTATCAAATTTATAAAAGTGTTCATCACAGGTATCAATCGAATATTATCGAAGTTCAAACTTGCTCTGGTTGTTCAGATGAGGAGTGTGGGATGGAAAAGACACAGCTTCGTCAATGGATATGATTATATTCGTTTCTCTTCTCTGGAATTGGTTGCAAGGGAGATACATAAAAGGAAAATTCCGGGAAATGTTGCGGAACTTGGAGTGTATCGAGGAGATTTCGCTTCCAAAATCAATATTGCATTTCCGGACAGAAAACTCTATCTGTTTGATACATTTGAGGGCTTTGCTCAAGAAGACATCGTGACGGAAAAGAAAGAGTCTTTTTCTAAAATGAAGAGTAGAGATTTCAGTGACACCAGCGTGTCTCTGGTTATGAACAAGATGACATATCCGGAAAATTGTGTTGTGGAAAAAGGGTTTTTCCCAAAAACAGCAGAGGGAGTGGACACCATGTTTGCTTTCGTAAGCATAGACTGTGACTTGTACGATCCGATTTTAAGCGGCTTGCGTTTTTTCTGGGAAAGATTATCGGTGGGCGGATATATCTTTGTTCATGAGTATAATCAGACAGAATATCTTGGTTCAAATGCAGCCGTAAATCAGTTTCTCAAGGAGCATCCGGAGGCTCATTTTTTCCCACTTACTGATCAGGGTGGATCTGTTGTATTGATCAAATAATGATTGGAGACAAAATATCATGAAAAAGTATTATATCACTCCAAATAGCAGCCAGAGACATAAGGCAGAATATGTCCTTTTGTCTCTGGCTGTTATTCAGATTATCTTCCTGCTCATTTTTAACGTATGCCGTATGAAATATATGGTTAATTTTGATTCCAGTACCTATTTGGTTCAGGTCATGCAGATATGGGAACAGGGCACTCTGCTGATTAAGGATTATTATTACAGTACCATGCTGACGTGGGATATGCCTACGCTGCTGGCAGTTGTGTTTTATGGTATATTCCGGGATGTTTTCCTGGCGTATGCTCTGGCAGATGATGTTCTGATCATTCTCTTTGTGCTTGTACTGAATAAGCTGTGCAATGATCTAGGACTTAGTAAAATTGCGAAATATTTGACATTCATTGCCATTTTTGCCACATATCAATATGGAAGTGTGGATTACATAGAAGAATTATTTGTCAACGGCGCATTGTATGGTTTTCGGATCATGTTCATGCTGATGCTGCTGGATGTTCTGATATGTTTTCATAAGGGCAGGCTGGCAAAAAAAGAGATGATCGTGTATGGTCTTTCGCTGATTGGCTTTTTTCTGTGCGGAATATCCAGCGGGATTTTTGAATTGGGATGTTGCGTGTTTCCTCTGTTGTTGTATGAGATTTTTGACGCGTTGGAGAAGGAGGAAAGGTTCCGAATACGCAGCTTTTTCAATAGAGGAATGTTACTGGTCTGCGGTGCCGCTGTCGTTACAATGTGTGGAATCGTCGCAAACAGGCTGTTGGGGCTCAGCAGTTCGTCGGCTATGGGAAAAGGTACGATGTCTGCTGACGGACTCGGCAAAAACATAAGCAACGTTTTTGTCGGCCTTTTTCAGTTGTTTGGTTGGCCTCAGAACAGTGTAGGTATCGTGAGCATTTCAGGAATTCTGGCAATTGCGTCGGTAATGGTTACTTTAGCGGTAATGTTGGTTTTTGTCATCAGTTCTGTATGTTCATTTTTCAAAAAAAATATTGTGGGAGAACAGCGGATTTACTGCAGGCAGGTTTTTTGCATATTTTTTGTAAATGCTCTGTTGTTCTGTTTTGCTGATCTGACATATGGTTCCATTACTTTTGAATATCGCTATTGGCTTATAGTGACTGTTCCTGTTTTTCTGGAGTTTGGTATTTTATATGATAGTTGCAAAGGTTATATAAAGGCGAGTTACAGGCAGTTCCTGCTTATTTGTTATGTGATACTGGTGGTTGGGATCTCGATTTGCAAAAACTACGGTATGTGGCATGTAGACTGGGGGGGTTCCAAGTATGACGGGTTGATGGAAATTGCCCAGGAACGTGACATTGATACTGTGTTTGTATATTCTGATTATTTTAATAGTAGGGTATTTTTAGCTTTTGCACCGGAAGGAATGGAAGTGTTTGCTGTAAATAATTCCAGTATTGATGACACCGGTTCAACCTGGATAAACGATCAGTTACGAATGCCAAGATGGGGGAATTATGTCAAATATGACAGGGACTGTATGTCTCTTGCAGACGAGCATAAGAAGATCGGCATATTTATTAGGGATTATGTTGGTGAAGATTATCAAAGACTGTTAGCAAAGGCAGAAGAGATTGTTCCCATTGAGGATGGGTTTTCGTTTCTGGTCATGGGGGAAAATTACATGGACTTTATATATGGTGTTCCAGAGGAGGGGAGCAGCCATAGCAGGGATTATCTCAACTGGGGTTATGACAGAAAAAATCTGACCCTGGATGAGAAGGGAGATTATGTGTCATCCGGAGTATCGGGGGAGATTCTTTTCGGTGAATTTTCAACTGAGCAGGAAGGGCTTTTTTCGGCAGATCTTACCTACGAGATTTTATCCTGTCAGGTTGAGGAGCAGCCGGCGACTTTTAACATTACGGTTACCAGTGCAGATGGTACAGACCAGTCTTATCATGTTGTTCTGGATGCAGGGGGAACGAAAGCTTCCATAAAAGATTTTGCTTTACAGAAAGGCGATATCTATCGAATCACGGTGGAAGAAAGTGACGGGACGATCATAACACTGAAGCAGCTTGACTATTATCAGGGATCATAAGCGATACAAAATGGGAAACTATGAGAAGAGAAAGGAGAACGGGAATCTGAAATAGATACTCGACGAAAAGATGAGAGAAAAACAGCGGGAAACCATCGATCTTTTTGTGCCGGGGAGACTTTGCCTGTTCGGCGAACACAGCGACTGGGCGGGGCTGCATCGAATTATTAATTCCGTGATTGTGCCGGGACAGGCCATCGTCTCGGGGATCGAGCAGGGAATTTACGCAACGGTCAGCGCAGCGGATCAGTTCATCATCGAGAGTGATCTGACCGAGGACAGTTTTGTCTGCGATATGGACACAGCCCTCCTGCGGGAGAAAGCCAATGAGGGAGGCTACTACTCCTATGTGGCCGGGGTGGCTTCCTATATGAACGAGTACTACAGTGTGGGCGGGCTGCGGATTCATATCACAAAACAGACACTGCCCATCAAGAGTGGGCTTTCCTCCAGCGCGGCAATCTGTGTGCTGGCGGCCCGGGCCTTTAATCAGGTGTACAAACTGCGCATCAGCATTGTGGGCGAGATGCAGATCGCCTTTTACGGCGAGCAGCGGACGCCCTCCCGCTGCGGGCGCCTGGATCAGGCCTGTGCCTATGGTATCAAGCCGGTGCATATGATTTTTGACGGAAATGAGATCGAGACCAGACCGCTGAAGATTGCGAAGCCCCTCTACTGGGCCATCGCGGATCTAAAAGCCTCCAAGGATACGGTAAAGATTCTCTCTGATCTGAATAAATGTTATCCCTTTGCGGAGAATGACCGGGAGAGAGCGGTGCATGAAGCGCTGGGAGAGGACAACGCCGAGATTGTGGAGAAGGCGATGGCCTGTATCGAGAACGGGAATGTGGAGGAACTGGGGCATCTGATGACAGTAGCCCAGCAGAATTTTGACAGAAAGGTAGCGCCCTCCTGTCCCGAAGAACTGACTTCTCCGGTACTCCACTCGGTTCTGAACGATGAGCATATTCAGCCCTGGATTTACGGCTGTAAGGGAGTGGGATCTCAGGGAGACGGTACGGTGCAGTTTCTTGCGAGGGATGAGGAGAGCCGGGAGAAACTGATCCGCTATCTGGAAGAAGAGCGAGGAATGGAGGCCTTTACACTGACCCTGAAACCACAGCAGAAGGTAAGGAAGGCGGTTATCCCGGTGGCAGGATTCGGCACCAGGCTGTACCCTGCCACAAAGGCCATCAAGAAGGATTTCCTTCCGGTGCTGGATCGGGACGGAATGTTCAAGCCGGTTATTATGGTGCTTCTGGAGGAGCTGATCGCATCCGGTATTCAGGAGATCTGCCTGGTCATTGGGGAGGATGAAAAACCTGTTTATGATGCGTTTTTTGAGCGGATGTCTGAGGAAAATTATGAAAAGCTTCCGGAGGAGAAGCAGAAATACGAAGACTTTATCGTGGGGCTGAAATCGAAAATTCACTATGTATATCAGCGGGAGCGAAAAGGGTTTGGCCATGCGGTGTATCAGAGCTGCGAATTCGCGGACGGGGAACCGGTACTGCTGCTGCTGGGGGATACCATCTATGAGTCCTTCATCGGAAAGACCTGTAGCCAGCAGATGATCGACACCTATGAGGAGTACGGTCAGCCGGTTATCTCCATGCATGAAGTTCCGCTGGAGGAAGTTGTTCATTACGGTATCATGAAGGGAGAGTGGGCGGATGAGCGGGAGCGTTATGCAACGCTCGAGGAGATCGCGGAGAAGCCTACAGAAGAGTATGCCCAGGATCATCTGAAGATGATTTATAAACAGAAAGAGGAGAAATATTATGCTGTTTTCGGTCAGTATATCCTGACGAAGGAAGTGTATGATGTTCTGGAGAAGAATATCCGGGAGGAAAATTACAGCCGCGGTGAGATACAGCTGACGGACGCACTGGAGGAGGTGCGAAAGAATTCCGGTATGATGGGATGCCGGATTCAGGGGCAGTCCTACGATGTGGGACTTCCGGGGATGTATATCGATACGATTTCCCGGTTTGGGAGAGAAGGATGATTCGATAAGGAGTTATTATGAAATGCATTATTCTGGCGGGCGGTTCCGGCGATCGCCTCTGGCCATTGTCCAGAAAAAATTATCCGAAACAGTTTCTGAATCTGGGCGGGGAGAATTCTCTGTTTCAGGAAACCATCATTCGGAACATGCCTTTCTGTGATGAATTTTACATTGTGACCAATGCGGATTACGCGATGGTTGTGGAAGGGCAGATGCGCCGGTTTCAGGGGATTATGTACCGCATGATTCTGGAGGAGGAAGCCAAGGGGACGGCTCCTGCGCTAGCGCTGATGGCACGGCTGCTGGAAGGGGAGGAACTGCTGATTACGCCGGCAGATCTCTATATTCAGGGAGATGGTTATTCGGATGCCGTCTATCAGGCAAAGGAGCTGGCAAAGGACCAGATCGTGCTGTTCGGTATCCGTGCTGAAGAGCCCAGCACGATTTTCGGTTATATCCGCTATAAAGAAAATCGTGTCCGACGGTTTATCGAAAAACCCTCTGAGAGTCTGGCGGAAAAGATTTTTTCCGATGATGATATTCTGTGGAACAGCGGTATGCTTCTCTGTAACGGCGAGGTGCTCCGGAAGCAGATGCATCAATATGCTCTCGGACTGGATCTGTGGGCGGCAGAGGTAGAAAAAAATTTTTCAGGGGATGAGCCGAGGACAATCGACGCGCCGGAACGAAAATTGCTCCAGATCAAGGCTTCCTGGACCCGCAGTCTCTCCCGCCTTCACATCGAGAAAGCCCTCCTGGAGCAGAGCGACCATCTGGCGGTGGTTCCCCTGCGCAGCAGCTGGGTGGATATCAGCAATTTTGATACCTATGAGAAGATGAAAGGGAAAGGGCGGGAAGATAACGTGATCCTCTCCGCCTGCGAGAATACCTCGGTGCTCAACACATCGCAGAGGCAGCTGATTGTGGCCAACCGCCTCAAGGACGTGATTGTGATCGGAACCGGGGACGCGGTGTATATCACAGACCGGGAATATGCCCAGGATATCAAGGGCATTATCGCTTCTCCCGCCGCCCAGGAACAGTATCGGGAATATTTTGACGAGAGCCCTATGGTTTATCGGAGCTGGGGAACCCGGGAGATTGTCATACAGGAGCCGGGGTATCGCGTTCGTAAGCTGACCGTGTATCCGGGAGAGACGTTGACCCGTCATATTCATACGAAGCGCAACGAGAACTATTCTGTAGTAAAGGGAATGCTCTCGGTGGAACTGGAAGATGGCATTCGGAAAATCGGTGCCGGGGAGAGCATCAATATTCTTCCCGGAGTGGTGCACCGCCTGTATAACGAGACGGACGAGGATGTGATTGCTGTCGAAGTGGACACCGGCGAGGAGATCAACGAGCAGGATATGCTCCGGATGAGCGCAAAAGAGCAGGTTACGGAGGATCTGCCCAGTCTTTACCGTCTTAGGCCCGCGTTCAAGGATTATCTCTGGGGCGGACATCGCCTGCGGGATCAGTTCGGCAAGGACAGCCCCTATGAGATCACGGCGGAGTCCTGGGAACTCTCGGCCCATCCGGACGGCCAGAGCCATATTGTGGGAGGTCCCTATGACGGCTGGGCCTTTGGGGATTTTGTCCGGGAGAAGGGGACAGCAGTCTGCGGATGGAAGAGTGGAACCTTTGACCGATTCCCGATTTTGATCAAATTTATCGACGCTTCCAATCCCCTTTCCGTGCAGGTGCATCCCTTTGATGATTATGCCTATGTCAATGAGAATGAGTTCGGGAAAAATGAGATGTGGTATGTGATGGATGCCCGGCCGGGAGCCTTTCTCTACTGTGGATTTTCCAAGGACATTTCCAGACAGGAGCTGGAGCGGCGGATCGGCGACGGCACCATTGAGGAGGTTCTCAACAAAGTTCCGGTTCAAACCGGGGATGTGGTGTTTATCCCTGCGGGAACCGTGCATGCCATTGGCGCGGGAATCCTGATCTGTGAGATACAGCAGAATTCCAACAGCACCTATCGGGTTTACGATTATAATCGGAGAGACACCGAGGGAAATCTGCGTCCGCTGCATATCAAAAAGGCGCTGGACGTGATTTCCACCGCAAAATACGAGGCGGGTTCCTATGGACTGATGGAGCCGGAGACCAGCGGAACTACCGTCTCTCAGCGGCTGTGCCTGTGCAAATATTTCGAGTGCACCAGATATTGTCTGAAGGATGAGGTAACCCTTTATCTGGATGACGCCTCCTTTGTCTCTCTGGTGTTTTTGTCGGGGCAGGCGAAAATCCGGTGCCAGGAGGAGATCATGGACGCGGCTGCCGGGGACAGTTTCTTTGTGTCAGCCGGCCGGAAAGTTCTCCATGTGGAGGGGGCATGCGAATTCATCGCGACGAATATCTGAGTATGATCATTTAAACGGATCGGGCGAGATAGAGAAAAAATATCCAGAAGAAATACAGGAGGGCAACAACATGCAGGTATACGGAGTGATCATGGCAGGCGGCGGGGGGACCAGATTCTGGCCCCTGTCCAGAAGGGAGGAGCCCAAGCAGCTCTTAAATCTCAGCGGAAAGGATCTGATGATCAACGAGACCATCGACCGGATTGCCGGGGTGGCGGATAAGAAGGACATCTTTATCGTGACCAACGAGGCCCAGATGCCGAAGATGGAAAAGGCGGTGGAGGGCAGAGTGGCGAGGGATCATATCCTTGCGGAGCCGGCAGCCAGAAATACCGCCGCGTGCATCGGTTACGCGGCCATGGAGATTCTGAAAAAGTATGGCGACGGGATCATGTGTGTTTTCCCGTCGGACCATTTCGTGAAAAATCAGGAGGAGTTTACCAGGATTCTGGGGCTGGCCGTGGAGGCGGCCGAGAGGGAGGACAAACTGATAACCCTGGGCATCACGCCCACCTTTCCCTCCACGGGTTATGGTTATATCCGATTTGACCGGTCGGCTCCGGGCGTGGCCAAGCAGGTGCTGGAGTTTAAGGAGAAGCCCGACGAGGAGACGGCGAAGCGCTATCTGGCCAGCGGGGAGTACTCCTGGAACAGCGGCATGTTTGTCTGGAAGGCCTCCACAATTCTGGAGAAGTTCAAAGAGCTGCTTCCGGAGATTTACGCCTGTCTGGAAAAGATCGGCGATGCCATGAATACAGCGGAGGAGGCCCGGGTCATCGCCGAGATATATCCCACGATCCCCAGCATCTCCATCGACTACGGCATTCTGGAAAAGAGTTCCGATGTGCTGGTCATCTCGGCGGAATTCGGCTGGAACGACGTGGGAAGCTGGGATAATCTGGGGGTGCTCTACGAGGAGGATGAGAACGGCAACGTGCTGGCCGGCAATCAGATCAATATCGACACGAAGAACTGCATTTCCTATTCCGGGAAGCGTTTGATTGCCACTGTGGGTGTGGAAAATCTGATCATCGTGGAGACGGAGGATGCCGTTCTGGTGTGCGACAAGTCCCGTGCCCAGGATGTGAAACGGATTGTGGATCAGTTGAAGGCGGAAGGCAGAGAGGAATATCTGTAGGAGAAGGAGGAGCGGTATGAATTACAGAGAGGCATATGAGAAATGGTGTACGGATCCCTATTTTGACGCGGACACAAAGGCGGAACTTGCGGCTATCGCGTCGGATGAGGATGAGATTCAGGATCGGTTTTACCGAAATCTGGAGTTTGGAACCGGAGGGCTCCGGGGCGTTATCGGAGCGGGAACCAATCGGATGAATATTTACACGGTACGCCAGGCTACCCAGGGGCTGGCCAATTACATTATCGCTCAGAAGGGCCAGGAGAAGGGCGTGGTCATCGCCTATGATTCCCGGATCATGTCCCCGGAGTTTGCTATGGAGGCGGCGCTCTGCCTCAATGCCAACGGCATCCGGACCTACCGTTTTACCAGCCTGCGGCCCACGCCGGAACTCTCCTTCGCGGTGCGCGCGCTGGGATGTATCGCCGGCATCGTGATCACAGCCAGCCACAATCCCAGGGAGTACAATGGCTACAAGGTATACTGGGAGGATGGCGCCCAGATCACGCCGCCGCACGATAAGAACATTCTCGCCGAGGTGGCGAAGGTCACGTCCTTTGACATGGTAAAGACCATGCCTGCTGAGGAGGCGAAGGCGGCGGGGCTGTTCCGGGAGATCGGTCAGGAGATTGACGATGCCTACATGGAGGAGCTGAAGAAACAGTCGATCCACCCGGAGGTTATCCGGGAGATGGCAAAGGATTTTACCATCGTCTACACGCCGCTGCACGGTACCGGCAATCTTCCGGTGCGCCGGGTTCTGCGGGAGCTTGGATTTGAGAAGGTTTATGTGGTAGCGGAGCAGGAGAAGCCCGACGGCAATTTCCCGACGGTGGCCTACCCGAACCCCGAGTCGCCGAAGGCCTTTGAGCTGGCTCTGAAACTGGCAAAGGAGGTGGACGCTGATATCGTCCTCGCCACCGATCCCGACGCGGACCGGCTGGGGGTTTACTGTAAAGACACGGAGAGCGGAGAGTATATTTCCTTTACGGGCAACATGTCCGGCATGTTGATCGCCGAGTATATTCTCCGGGAACGGACCGCCACGGGGACAATGCCGGAGCGCCCGGCTCTGGTGGAGACTATTGTGACCACGGACATGGCCAAGGCGGTGGCGGCTGCCTACGGGGTTAAGCTGATCGAAGTTCTGACCGGATTTAAGTATATCGGCGAGCAGATACGATTCTTCGAGGAGCAGAACACGTACCACTATGTTTTCGGGCTGGAGGAGAGCTACGGCTGTCTGGCCGGAACTTACGCCCGGGACAAGGACGCCTGCGTGGCAGTTATGATGCTCTGTGAGGTGGCTTCCTGGTACAAGAAACAGAATATGACTCTCTGGGACGCCATGCTTTCCATGTATGAGAAGTACGGATATTACCGGGAAGGTCTGGAGACCATGACCTTAAAGGGAATGGATGGAGCAGAGCAGATTCAGCGGATGATGTCGGAAGCCCGGGAAAATCCGCCGAGAGAACTGGCAGGAAAGAAAGTGCTGGCCCTGCGGGATTATCAGAGGGATCTGCGCACGGATATGATAACCGGGGATACGGCGCCCACCGGCCTTCCCGCCTCCAATGTGCTCTACTATGAGTTGGAGGAGGACGGCTGGTGCTGTGTCCGTCCCTCCGGCACGGAGCCGAAGATCAAGTTTTACTTCGGCGTAAAGGGAACATCTCTGAAGGACAGCGCTGAGAGGCTGGAGAGCCTGAAGGAAGCCATGATGAAGATTTTCCGCTGATCTTCATCTGTCCCGCAGGGCTGTGCCCGCGCTGCGGGGGCGGCGGAGGTTCGCACGTCGTCCTCCCGGCGAAAGGA
>ERZ1643249.4137-NODE-4137-length-12358-cov-13.526863_pt1 | contig 12358 bp, 10 predicted proteins | sample MGYA00579263_ERZ1643249 | MGnify/ENA primary metagenome ERZ1643249 (study PRJEB29033, sample SAMEA4952264) | chicken gut metagenome | biome: Broiler Chicken; feature: Gastrointestinal Tract; material: Caecum | place: Ireland | collected 2018 | study: Broiler...
TTTTATTTTAAATTTTAAAAATATTCTTACTGGAATTTACTTTTTTATTCAACCATTTTATTTATTATTTAATTCTCATTTATTATAGTTATATATTAATATTTTTAAAGGCAAGACCCAATGGTATGACCCCAGATATGTTTTGCCAAAAAAATATTAATATATAACTATTTAAAATGTATAATATAACATATTTCAAGAAATAATAATATTATAAGAGGTGATATCTTTGACAAATATCAATTGTACATTAAATTGTATTTATCAAATTGATGGAAAATGCTCTTATGATATTATTTCTAATTCAAATATATGTACAAATTCTGAATGTGCATATTGTGTTTTAAAACCAGTTCAAAAATAATTTGGACTGGTTTTCTTTTAATTAGCTTTTTTATATTCATCAAGTACTTTTGCTAAATATTTCATACTTGCCATACATTGTTCAAGTGTATTTCCTGTTGCACCTACTTCTATTATACATGCTGCACTTCCTAAATGTTGATTATATCTAGAATTTCTTACAATTATAGGTTTAAATAAACCTGGATACATTTCATTTGCTTTTTGTTGAATCTCTATTGCGAATTTCAAATTACTTTGCCAATTTGGATGATATAGTCCTCCTCCATTTGTTCCTATTACAAACATAAGCTGTGCCGATACATCTTCTCCAATTTTTACACTTGGGTCATAATTGCTTTTGCTTCCTATTGCATCTCTATGTAAATCAATAATAATATCACTAGGAGTAGTTTTTAACGCATTTTGGACAGTTGTTAATGATCTATTATATGAACCAGAATATGCTGGATAGTCATGATATGTTTTATCATGTGTCACCGAAAATCCAAACCCCTGCAAATAATTTGTAAGTTCATCACCAACTCTAGAAACAGTAAAATTCAAGTCTGTTGTTCTGAAATTTCCTGTTTGCTGATATTGATATTGTTCGCTTGGTGTATAGCTTTCACATGTATGTGTGTGAAATATTAATACATTATTTTTATTAATTTGTGTTTGGTTTTCTAAAATTGAACTATTTATTTCAAATGATGTTTCATTTTTTATTTTTACTCCATTACATTCTACATTATAACTTTCTGATATAGGGTTTTGTGTTACTACTTCTGTTGCTACATTTGTTTGCACTTCTTGAGAATTTGACTGTTGTTCTTGAACTTGTTCTTGTGTTTGTTCTTGAATCTGTGCCTGTTCTGTGTTTTCGGCAACTTGTGTTTCTTCTTGAACATTTTTTTCTTGTATTTGAGATAATTCTATACTTAATAATTTTGCTAGCAGACTTTCTTCATCTTCTTCTCCATCTTCTATAATTTCAGTATTCACTTTTTCAAAAGTATTCGCCATTGCAGGAATTTCAAAATTTAAGCATTTTATTAAATTAACTGAAATATTGGTTTGTAATACCTTATTACTTTTTATTGATACTAAAATTTTAGTTATAAAAAGCAGTGTAGTTAGAACTATAAGCAATATAGCAATATTTCTTATGGATTTTTTTACATTTATTATTGTAACATTAAACATTTTTTTCTCCTTGTCCTAATGTTCCTATATATAATATATGTTTAATGTTTTTTATTTAGAACCATTTTTATAATAATCTTGGTTTTAATTCTAAATAAATTGGTTTTTCTTCTCTAATCATTGTACTTTTACCATGTCCAGGATATACTATTGTCTCATCAGGTAAAATCATTAGTTTTTTTGTAATTGAATTAATTACATCCTCAAAATTTCCTGTAGGTACATCAGTTCTTCCCCATGTTCCTCTAAATAAAGTATCTCCTGAAAATAATAATTTTTCCTCTTCACAATAAAGACAAGAACCTCCTGATGTATGACCTGGTGTATGAATAACTTTGAATTCTAATTCTCCTAAATGTAGCAAGTCGCCATCATCTACACGAGAATCTACTTCAATTGTTAATCCTCCCATGCCTATATATGTTGTTAAATTTATATTTGGGTCTAATAGATTTTCTGCGGTTTTTCTTTGAGCAACTATTTGACCACCATATCTTTCTTTAAGTTCTTTTACTCCTCCTATATGGTCACCATGGCAATGTGTTAAATATATATATTTTAGTTTTGCTTGTAATATATCTAACATTTCTACTATTTCATCTACTTTACCTGCTGGGTCTATTACCATAGTTTCTTTTGTTTTTTCATCTTGAACTATATAACAATTTGTAGGGTCTCCTGCCCAAGTTTCAATCTTTAGTTCTTTTAATATCATTTTATTTCATCCCTTCTACTTTTTCCTACTTACATCATATACACTATCAATTTTTCTTAATTCTCTTATGATTTTATTTAAGCTTTCTAAACTATCTGTTTCAAGTGTAACATCTGTTATTGCTATCCTTTCTTTTGTTGCTTTAGCATTTACTCCTAAAAGTTTTGCTTTTGAGTCATTTATTTTTTGTACAATATCTGCTAATAATCCATTTCTATCATTTGCAGATATTTCGATTTCTACTGTATATGTTACTTTTTCTTGATTATACCAATGTACTTCTATTATTCTATTTTCTTCTTTTAATAGTTCATTTACATTTACACAATCTTTTCTGTGAACAGATACTCCTCTTCCTCTTGTTATGTATCCTATTATTTCGTCTCCTGGAAGTGGGTTACAGCATTTTGATAGTTTTACTAAACAGTTGTCTATCCCTTTAACTACAATTCCTGAACTTGATGGTTTTGTTTTATTAGCTTTAAGTGTTGATAATTCTTCAATTTTTTCTTCTATTGGTTCTTCTTTATGTTCTTTTCTATATTCTATTAACATTCTTGCAATAATTTTTGTAGCAGTCATTGCGCCAAAACCAACAGCAGCATACATCTCGTCAAGGTTCTTATAGTTATATCTTTCTAACATAGGTTCAATATATTCTGTTTTGAATAAATCAGCATATGCAACTCCTATTCTTTTTAGTTCTCTTTCAATGGCTTCTTTACCTTTTTCTATGTTTTCTGTTTTATTTTCTTTTTTAAACCATTGCTGAATTCTATTTTTTGCAGTTGTACTTTTTACAAATTTTAGCCAATCCATACTTGGTCCTTTTGAATTGTCAGATGTGATTATTTCTACAATATCACCATTTTTTATTGGTGTTATTATTGGAACCATTTTACTGTTTATTTTCGCACCTACCATGTGATTTCCTATTTCTGCATGTATACTATATGCAAAATCTATTGGTGTGGCTCCTCTTGGAAGAACTTTTATTGCTCCTTTTGGAGTAAATACATATACTTCATCTTCAAATAGTTCTGTTTTTAGTGTTTCTAAAAATTCTTGAGGATCTTGCATTTCTTGTTGCCATTCTAGTGTTTCTCTAAGCCATGCTAACTTATCTTCTTGTACTGATACAACTTTTTGTCCTTTTCTACTTCCATAATTAGCTTCTTTATATGCCCAATGTGCTGCTATACCATATTCAGCTATTCTATGCATGTCCCATGTACGTATTTGAACTTCAAATGGTGTTCCTTTTTCACCTAAAAGAGTTGTATGTATTGATTGATACATATTTGTTTTTGGAACAGCTATATAATCTTTAAATCTTCCTGGCATAGGATTGTACATTTCATGTACTACACCTAGTGCTGCATAACAATCTTTTACTGAGTTTACTATTATTCTTAATGCAAATAAATCATAGATTTGGTCTAATGTTTTATTATCTCTTTGCATTTTTCTATAAATGCTATATAAATGTTTTGCTCTTCCTGTTACTTCTGCATCTATGTGTTGCTTTTTTAATTGAACTCTAATATCAGCCATTATTTTTTCAATGAATTTAAGTCTTTCTTCTCTTTTTTGTTCTATTCCTTTTATTAATTCTCCATATTCTTCAGGATATAAATATTTAAACCCTAAATCTTCAAGTTCCCATTTTAAGCTATACAAACCAAGTCTATTAGCAAGAGGTGCATATAATTGCATTGTTTCTTTCGCAATTGCTATTTGCCTATCTCTTTTTAAGAATTCTAATGTTCTCATATTATGCAATCTGTCAGCTAGTTTTATTATTATTACTCTAATGTCTTTTCCCATTGCTAAGAACATTTTTCTATAATTTTCTACTTGGTTTTCTTCAATTGTTGTGTGTTGTAACATTTTTAATTTTGTTACACCATCAACCATTTCTGCAATTTCTTCACCAAATTCTTTTTTTATGTCTTCATATGTCACTTCTGTGTCTTCAACGACATCATGCAATAATGCTGCACATATTGTTTTTTCGTCAAGTCCTAGTTCAGCTATAGTGTATGCAACATTTGTTGGATGTATTATATATGGCTCTCCGGATTTTCTTGTTTGTCCTTCATGTTTTTGAGAAGCATAATTATATGCTCTTTGTATTAATCTTGTGTCTGGCCATCTTTTATTTTTTTTCACTCTATCTGTTATGTCTTTTATTGTATAATTTTTTGTCATAATATCACCTTCTTATATTTTTTGCCATAGGGACGTTCCTTAATGACAAATTTGTCAACAAGGACCGTCCCCTGTGGCAAATTTTAAATTGACTTCATAATGTCTTTTATATTTATTTGCAAATTGTCCACTCCATTGAAAGAATTTATTTCAAGGTTTCCAACAACATCTATCTTATCTCCTATTTTATATTCAGATGATAAGTAACCTAGATTAAATCCTATGGCATTTACAATGTTTTTCTTATCTTTTAATGTTAATTTTAAATGTTTGCCTTCTGATAATGCTCTAATAGAATCTATTCTTAAATTTTTGAATGCAAATATTGGCATCTTGTTTCCTTCTCCATATGGTTCAAGTTCTTTTAAACTATTTACCATATCTTTATTTATTTCGTCTAATTCTACTTGTGCATCTATATTTAATATTGGTACTATTTCTTCAATATGTTGCTCTTTTGCTATTTCTTCTAATTTATTTCTAAATTCGTTGAACTGTTCTTTTTTTACATTTATTCCAACAGCCATTGAGTGTCCACCAAATTTATCTATTGTATCTTTACATTCTGTAAGTGCCTTATATAAATCAAATCCTGGAATACTTCTTCCTGAACCTTTTCCATAGTCATCTTCTTCACATAGCAAAATACTTGGTTTGAAGTATAGTTCAGTAATTTTTGATGATACAATTCCAATTACACCATGATGCCAATTTTTTCCCATTACTACTATTGTGTTCTTTTTGTCTAAATCGTCTTTATCAATTATTTCGATTGCTTCATTATATATGTTTTTTTCTATATCTTGTCTTTCTTTATTATATTCATTTAATTTTTCTGCTAATTTAATAACTTCGTTGATATCTTTTGTTGTAAATAATTTTAATGCATCTTCTTGATGTCCCATTCTACCACAAGCATTTATTCTAGGTGCAACTCCAAATGAAATTGTTGTAGAATCAATTTGTTGATATCCTGATAGTTTTAATATTTCTCTTAAGCCTAAATTTCTTGTTTGTGATACAAGCTTCAATCCTAATTTTACTATTACTCTGTTTTCATCTTCTAATGGAACTATATCTGAAATTGTTCCTACACATACAATGTCTAAGTATTTTAAATATTCTTTTTCATCTAAGTTTAATTTTATACTTAATGCTTGAATTAGTTTAAAAACTACTCCTACACCTGCCAAATTTCTACATGGATATTTATTGTCTTTCCTTTTTGCATCAACTACTGCAAGTGCTTTAGGTAGCTCATTTCCCGGTTCGTGGTGGTCTGTTACTATTGTTTCTATTCCAAGCTGATTTGCATAGTCTATTTCTTCTATTGCAGAGATACCACAGTCTACTGTAATCATCAACGTATATTTTTGTTTTGATATTTTTTCTATGGCTGTTTTATTTAGGCCATATCCTTCATTTAACCTATTTGGTATATATTCATCAACATGGATTCCTCTATCTTGAAAAAAACTTTTTAGTACAGTTACACTTGTTATTCCGTCAACATCATAATCCCCATATATTATTATTTTTTCGTTATTTTCTATTGCTTTTAAAATTCTATTTACTGCACTTTCCATATCTGGCATTAAAAATGGATTATAAAAGTCTGTTCGTTTTGGGTCTAAGAATTTTTTTATTTGCTTTTCTTCTATTATACCCCTATTTGATAATATTGTTGCTAATAATTTATTTATATTATATTTTTCTTGTAATTCTTTGATTTTTTCATAATCTGATTGATATATCTGCCATTTTTTGTTCATATTTTTCCTCTTTTCTATTTTCTTGTTGCATGTATTTCATAAATTGCTTCTTACTTGTATATTGTACTATTATACCAAAAAAATAGCAAGTAAACTTGCTATTTTTTTATTATTCATCATCATCTTCTAAAGAATCATCTTCTTCTGGTAATTCTTCTCCTAAACTTTGTTCAAATGCTTTTGCAAAATTATCTCTTACTTTCTTTTCAACATCTTGTAGTTTATCAGGATGCTCTATTAAGAAACGTTTTGCATTTTCTCTTCCTTGTCCAATTCTTTCACCATTATAGCTAAACCATGATCCACTCTTTTCTATTATATCTAGGTTTACAGCCATATCTAATATATTTCCTTCTTTTGAAATACCTTTTCCATATAATATATCAAACTCTGCCTCTCTAAATGGTGGAGCAACTTTGTTTTTAATTACTTTTACTCTAACTCTATTTCCTATAACTTCTCCATCTTGTTTTATGTTTTCTATTTTTCTTATATCCATTCTTACTGATGCATAGAATTTTAATGCTCTACCTCCTGTTGTTGTTTCAGGATTTCCAAACATTACACCTATTTTTTCTCTTAATTGGTTTATGAATATTAATACTGTTTTTGATTTATTAATAGCTCCAGCAAGTTTACGTAGTGCTTGTGACATTAGTCTTGCTTGTAATCCCATATGAGAATCTCCCATATCTCCATCTATTTCTGCTTTTGGTACTAATGCTGCTACAGAGTCTACAACTATTACATCTAATGCACCGCTTCTTACTAATGCTTCAGTTATTTCTAATGCTTGCTCACCTGTATCTGGTTGAGAAACTATTAAATTATCTATATCTACTCCAAGTTTTTTTGCATATACAGGGTCTAATGCATGTTCAGCATCTATAAATGCTGCTTCTCCACCAGCCTTTTGTGCTTCAGCTATTACATGTAATGCTAATGTTGTTTTTCCTGAAGATTCTGGTCCAAATACCTCGATTATTCTTCCTCTTGGTACTCCTCCTATACCTAATGCTATATCTAAACTTAATGCTCCTGTTGGTATTGCCTCTACCTCCATAGCTTTAAATTCTCCTAATTTCATTACAGAGCCTTTTCCAAATTGTTTCTCTATTTGACTCATTGCTACTTCTAGTGCCTTTTTCTTTTCTTGATTTTCTTCCATGTTTTTTCCTCCTAATTTATATAAACTTTTGTTCGATATCTGTATTATATCGTATTTTTTTCTTTTGTCAAGTAATTTATAATATTTTTATAAATTATTCTTTATACCAGTTATCTATATCTGAGAAAATGTTATACCAATTTGCTTCTATATTTCCTCTAAGTGTTAATCCACTCATTACAGCATAATAACTACTATATAAGCCTATATATGGTAATTCGTCATTATAGATTTCTCTTATTCTAGCATATTTTTCTTTTAATAAATCATCTTTTGTTATATTTTTACATTCATTTAATAATGTTGTAATTTCTTCATTAGTGTAATTAGCTAAATTGTTAGTACCAAAATATGTATCCAAATTGGGGCTGGCTGATACTGTTGTTCCTGTTAATATCATATCATAGTTTTTGTTTCGTAAATAATTTTGGTATTGTGCATCTGATGCTTTTACTATTGTTATTTTTATACCTAATTCCTCTAGGTTTGTTTTAATTGTTTCAGCTACTGATAATCTAGTTTGGTTTGTAGATTGAACAACTAACCTTAATGTGTTTATTGATTTTGTTGAATAATTTTCGGTTTTCTGCCATCTATTATATTTATATTCCCAACCATTTTCTTGTAAGGTTTGTCTTGCTTTTTCTATATTATATGAATAATCTACAGCTTCACCTTTTAGCCAACTACCAAAGTCTAGTGGATAACCTGTTGTTTTATATTTACTATTAAAAATATTGGCTACAATATTTTCTCCATTTATTGTATATGCCATTGCCTTTCTTACTTCTCTGTTTGATAATATAGAATTTTGTGTGTTTATGGCAATAAAATCATATTCTCTTCCTCTTGCTTCTTTTTTATTATACCCCAATGTTCCAATATAATCTTCTATATTTATATTATTTGTTGTTATCAAGTCAACTTTTCCTAATTTAAAAGCATTATATAATTCAGATAGTGTTCCATATTTTCCAATAACTATTTTTTCTAATGTAAGCTCACTTCTTGAATAATTTTCATTTTTTTCTAATGTAATTTGATTTGCATCATTTTGTACTATTTTATATTTTCCAGTTCCAATTGGAGCATTATTTTTTTCTGTTGTTGAAAAATCTTGTCCTTCATAATAATTTTTATTCATTATTGGAAAAATCAAATTATATTCAAAAAATGGAATTTCATGGTCTATTGTTATTTGTAATGATTGTGTATCAATTTTATCTACTTTTGTGACATATTGTACATTATATGCATATATTGAAGGTATTTTTTTCAAAATATCAATTGTAAATAATACATCGTCAGCTGTTAAATTTTCTCCATTTGACCATTTTATATCATTTTTTAATTTTATCAAATATGTTGTTTCACTTGTTTTTGCCCACTCACTCGCAAGACAATTTTGAATTTTATATTCTGAATCTAATTCTAATAATGGTTCATAAATTATTTTTGTTATTTCTTGTACATATTTGTTTTTACTTAAAATAGGATTTATTGTATCAAATTCTGCTATTCCTAATGAAATTTCTTTTATGATTTCATTTTCACTCTCAGTTTGCTCAATTGTTGCTTGTCCTTCACTTTCATCTGTTTTATTATTGGTTAATTTATATATGACAAATACTATTATTATAACTACAAATATAATAAAAATGTATTTTACAAAATTACTTTTCAATTTATACACCTCTGGTTGTATAATACATTATAAATGTATTTTTTTCAAGTATTTTAAGAAGTTTATAAACAAAAAAGGCGACTTTTTTAAGCCCCCTCTCATATATTATTATTTTCTTGATTCTACAATCAATTTAATTCCTGTTCTGTCTTCCCCCTCAACCTCTACTTCTGCAAAGGCTGGTATACAAACTAAGTCTACTCCTGATGGCGCTACAAATCCTCTTGCTATTGCTACTGCCTTTACTGCTTGATTTAGAGCTCCTGCTCCAATTGCTTGCATTTCTGCTTTTTGTGATTCTTTTACTAATCCTGCAATAGCTCCTGCTACTGAGTTTGGATTAGATTTTGATGAAATTTTTAAAATTTCCATTTTCTTTTGCCTCCTATAATTTAATTTTTGTTGCAACTTTTATGTTTTTATTTTACAACTTTTGGAAATTATTGTCTAGTCTTTTTTGGAAATTTTTTCAAATTTTTATCGCGAGTTTCGACAGTTTTTGTTCTATTTATTAATGAATATTTTTTTAATAGCAGTAACTTTATTAGTATTATCATCTATTTCAAATTTAACAGCATTTAATATACATTCACCTTCAGCAATTTTATATTTTTCTGGTAAGGCTGTTTCAAATCTTTTAAATGAAACTTGTACATCCATTCCAATTACCGAATTTTTTGGACCTGTCATTCCTAAATCTGTAATATATGCTGTTCCTTGAGGAAATATTTGCTCATCTGCTGTTTGAACATGTGTATGTGTACCAAATAATATAGTTAATTTTCCATCTAGAAATCTACCCATTGCTATTTTCTCTGCTGTAGCTTCAGCATGGAAATCCATTATTATAATGTCTGCTTCTTTACTAACTTCTTCTACATTTTTCTTTGCCATTACAAATGGGTTTTCTGTTAATATATTTATATCTACTCTTCCCATATAATTCATTACAGCTATTTTTTTATTATTACATTCAAAAATGTTATAGCCTTTTCCAGGCACACCTTCTGGATAGTTTGCTGGTCTTAATATTTGAGGTTCATCTATAAATTTAAATATTTCTTTTTTTGCCCATGTATGATTTCCTAATGTTATTACATCTGTTCCTGCACTAAGAATATCTCTAAAGTTTTTTTCTGTAATTCCCATTCCTCCTGCAGAATTTTCACCATTTGTGATTACAAAATCTATATTTTCTTGTTTTTTTATTTTTGGTAATTCTTCTTTTAGTTTTCTAACACCTGCTTCTCCTACAATGTCACCAACTGCTAAAATATTCAATTTCATTCCTTCTTTCTTTTTGGTATTGATTTTTTTCGCTTTATATTTTAACATTTTACAGTTGGTTAGTCAAGTTGCATTATGCTCTTAAGTTTTTTCTTTGGTTATTTTGCACATAATTTGATACTCTTATAGTGTTTATATTTTTTAATATTGACATTCTAATTTTTTAATTCTTACTTCATGCTTTTCATACATATTTTCAGTTGTTCTTTGAAATGTGTCTATGATTCTATAAATTTCTTTATAGTCTTTGTCATATTTCATTTCAAATCTTTCAAAACGTTCTGTTAAAGATAAGATTGCTACTTTATTCTCTTGTATTTCTTTACTATTTCTTTGAATTGCCTGTCTGTTTTGTCTTATTTCTTCTGTATTTTTTTGAATCGCTTCTCTATTTTGTCTTATCTCTTCGGCATTTTTTTGAATCGCCTCTCTGTTTTTTTGTATTTCTCTTCTATTTTCTCTTATGTCTATTTTTAAATCATTAATTGCATTTAAAATTGGAGCTACTATTTCATCTTTGCTCATTTTTACCTCCTTAACATTTAGATTTTACGATTATCATTTAAGATTTTAATTTTTTATATATGAATTAAATTCCATATGATTAATAAAATGATAAAAAATATTGAAATTAAAATTTAAGCATCAAATTATATGCTTCTACTTAATGTGTTTTGAAAAAAATATTAACACTATTTAAAATTTATGTAGTCATTATATTACCATCTTTTTAAATTGTCAAGAAAAATCGTTCAACAAAATTCGACAAAGTTGTTGTAAAAAAGAGCAAAAAAGAACCGGCACCAAATGCCAAAAGAGCAAAAGAGAACCGGCACCAAATGTCAAAATAGCAAAAGAGAACCGGCACCAAATGTCAAAATAGCAAAAAAGAACCGGCACCAAATGCCAAATTTAGAATATATATACATATAAGGAGGAAAACATGAAAAAACATAAATTAGCAGTAGTTGGTGCTACTGGACTAGTAGGTAGAACCATTTTAAAAGTTTTAGAAGAAAAGAAGCTTCCCAATTTTGAATATAAACTTTTTTGTTCTTCAAAATCTACAGGAACAAAATTAAAATTTATGGACAAAGAATATATCGTAACAGAGCTAACTACTAATTCATTTGATGAAGGATTTGATTTTGCAATATTTTCAGCAGGAGCAGAAACAGCAAAACATTTTGCTCCAATTGCGGCATCTAAAGGATGTATTGTAATAGATAATAGTAGTGCTTTTAGAATGGATAATAATGTACCATTAATCGTTCCTGAAGTAAATTTTAATGATGCTTTAAATCATCATAATATTATTGCAAACCCTAATTGTTCAACTATTCAAGCTGTTGTAGTTTTAAAACCACTAGATGAACATTTTAAAATCAAACGAATTATTTATTCTACTTATCAAGCTGTATCAGGTGCTGGAAAAATCGGATTACAAGATTTAGAAAATGGTAAATCTAATATCCCACCTCAAAAATTTGAACACCCTATTTATGATAATTGCTTACCACAGATTGACTATTTTTTAGTAAATAGGTATACAAAAGAAGAAATGAAAATGATTGAAGAAACTAGAAAGATTTTAGGAAAATCTAATTTACCTGTTACGGCAACATGTGTACGTGTTCCTGTATCTAATTGCCATGGAGAAAGTATAAACATAGAATTTGAAAATTCATTTTCTATTGATGAAGTAACTCAAATTTTAGAAAATGCACCTGGAATTATAGTTCAAGATGATATTAGTAGTTTTACTTATCCTCTAGCTTCAACTAGTAACAACCATGACGAAGTTTTTGTCGGAAGGATTCGTAAAGATTATAGTGTGCAAAACGGTCTTAATTTGTGGGTTGTTGCTGATAACCTTAGAAAAGGTGCTGCAAGCAATGCAATTCAGATTATGGAAAAGTTTATTGAAATGGAGGATAATAAATGAAAAAATGTTTATTTACTGGAGTTGCAAC
>ERZ1643249.4141-NODE-4141-length-12352-cov-5.486623_pt1 | contig 12352 bp, 15 predicted proteins | sample MGYA00579263_ERZ1643249 | MGnify/ENA primary metagenome ERZ1643249 (study PRJEB29033, sample SAMEA4952264) | chicken gut metagenome | biome: Broiler Chicken; feature: Gastrointestinal Tract; material: Caecum | place: Ireland | collected 2018 | study: Broiler...
TGAAAATTAGCACTATATATTTATATGTTACATTTCCCAATAATCGGAGTATTATATAAATCATTTAATATTACAAATATTCCATGTTTAGCAATTATTACAGTTGTAGTAACAATTGGTTTATCTCTAGCTTTAATGCTACTAGTCGATCATGTTATTACTCCATGGCTAAACAAACCTAAAACTAAAAAAGCTTAAGTTATATACATAAGAAAAGAATTACGACACTAAATTAGTGTCGTTTTTTGTCGATTCATCCCTACTTTTGTCGAAGTTAAAGACAAGAGCGAAAAAATGTAGTATAACTAACTTAAGGAGGTTTTGGAAATGTGGTCTTTAAATGAAGAATTATTTAAAAGATTGTTTAATCGACCATTTATGTTAGAATACTTAGAACACTTTATTAGTGAACTTATAAGCATAGATTACAAAGAAGTTCATAATAATATTGTTGTTGATGCCGATGAAATAATTAATAATGATAACATAAATTATAAATTATTTCGTCCTTTTGCTATTTTTGTATCTCTTCAAAATTATATAGTTATAATTTTGAAAAATGATACTTTGGAAAAAGCTAAAGATCATAATAATGTATTATTAGCGGAAAAAGTAGCTAATGCTTTTCCTAACAAATTGGTTGTATTATTAAATCTAAATTCATTTGACTAAAAAATTAAGGCTCAAATTTGAGTCTTAATTTTTGCTTACTTGATATAATTCAACATCAACATTGGTTTCTTGACCAAATAAATCTATAATAATATTCAAACGGTTATTTTCTAGATCAATATTATCTACTTTACCACTCATACCATTAAATGGTCCATCAATAATATTAACAGTATCACCAACTTTTAGATCTTCTTCAATATTTACTCTACTCATACCCATATTAGCAAGTATTCTATCAATTTCTTGAGGAAGTAAAGGTGTTGGTTTAGCACCTTTTCCAGAAGAACCAATAAATCCTGTAACACCTGGAGTATTTCTCACTATATACCATGCTTCATCAGTCATAATCATTTCTACTAAAACATAACCTGGAAACATTTTTTTAACTTTTTCTTTTTTTACGCCATCTTTTACTTCTACTTCTGTTGTTTCAGGAATAATTACTCTAAAAATATAATCTTGCATTCCCATAGATTCTATTTTAGCTTCTAGTTTTTCTTTAACTTTTTGTTCATGTCCTGAATAAGTGTTTACTACATACCATTCTTTTTCCATTATGCCACCCATCCTCTAAGTAATGACATTATTAAATTTAATGCCATAAATATCACACATAAAAATACACAAAATACAATTGTTGATATTGTATATTTTAATACTTCTTTTGCTGTTGGCCATTTAACTAATTTTAATTCTTTACCAACTCTTTTCAAATAACTTTCTTTTGGGGCAGTACTATCCGTTTTCTTCTTTGTATTTTTCTTTTTTGTTGTAGCTTTTTTTACTTGTTTTTTTTCTTCATTAGTATCAGGTTTAACTACCTTTTGCTTTTTTTCCTTTGCCACTTTTTTACCTCCATTAAAAAAACACTTTCGTGCTTGCTAATAATATATCACAACTTTTCTAAATTAGCAAGTACTTTCTGTGTTTTATCACGAATACGACTTATAGCATTGCGAGTTTTCTTAATATTAATGTTTAAAATTTTAGATATTTCCCTAGCACTAAAATCTGTTATTAAACTATAAATCGATTTTTCTAAAGGTGTTAATTCTTTATAAATTTTTTGTTCTAATTCTTGATAGCTTTCCTCAGAAGTCACTAAACTATCTGGAGTATTTAAAGACAATTCTTCTAAGATGTTATCGTTTAGAGAAACTGAATTAATAAATATTGAATCTTTCTTGCGACTATTTCTTCTTAAATAAGTTGTTATTTTATTATTTATTATAGTTGTAGCAAATGATGCAAAACTAGAATCATCAGAGTTAAAGGCATTTATTGCTTCAAGAAGGCCAAATAAACCAATGTTATATAAATCATCTTTCTCAATCTTTAAACTTCTAATACTTGCAAAATGCTTGCTTACTAAAATATCTATTATATACTTATATTTATTAATTAAATATTCTTGAGCAAACTCATCATTTTCTTGCGCTAAATATACAAATTCATAGTCGTTTTCTATCATTTTGATACCCCGCATAGATGAGAATGCCTGCAGCAACTGAGGCATTTAAACTTTCCACATTATTATTCAGTGGAATACTTATTAAAAAATCACAATTTTTTTTAACTAAAGGACTAATTCCTTTTCCTTCATTACCAATAATTAAAACTTTTTTACCACTAAAATCTATTGTTTGATAATTTTCTCCAGTTGCATCAGCACCATAAATAAAATATCCTAACTTTTTTAGCTTCTTTATAGCCTCAACTAAATTGCTAACCATAATAATTTTTATTTTATTAATTGTACCTGCACTAGTTTTAACAACAGTATCGGTAATTTTAACTGCTCGATCTTTAGGAATAATTATCGATGTTATTCCCGCAGCAGCACAAGTTCTAATTATCGCTCCAAAATTATGAGGATCTTCTAAATGATCTAATATAACTAAAAAATCCCCTTCAATGTCATTTAAACTATAATATTTATAATCATTTACATCTATTACAATTCCTTGATGATTACCTTTAACAAGTTTATTTAAATAATCATTAGTAACTTTTTCATATTTAATATTGTTTTTCTCACAATATTCTACAATCTCTATTCTGGATGTATAAACTTTCCTAATATCATTTAGTTTAGTTTCTTTTAAAACATTTTTTCCAAATACTTTCATAACTACCTCGCTTTTGTTTTCTATTATAACATAGTTTATTTAAAAATAATGTCGATTTTTGTCGAATATTCTAAATTTCTACTAATAAATATATATAATAAATAGCAAATATAGCCAGCATAACAATTGCTTCTTTTTTATCAATTGTTTTTTCGCTTCGAGCAAATATCAATAACATAAATGAAGATAGGAATGTGGCAATAATATCAACTATACCAAATCCTGTTAGTACTACATTACCATAAATTAATACAGGAAGACCTAAAACTATACAAACATTAAAAATATTAGTACCAATTATATTTCCAATAGCCATATCATACTCGCCTTTTTTAGCGCTAGTAACAGTCATTACCATCTCTGGAAGACTAGTTCCAACAACTATTGCAAACATCGTTATTACTTTTTCACTAATGTTAAGCCTCTGTGCAATATTCTGTGCGGCATTAATAATTAAATCACTACTATAAATTATTAAAATAATTGATACAACTAATAAAACAACTGATAAAATGGGACCATATTTAATTTCTTGGGTACCACTATCTTGTTCATTACTTTTTTTAAATAACATTTGAACCAAATAAACAACAAATAATAAAAACAGTAAAATTAATATTACAGCATCGGTTCTGGAAAAAGTATCATCTGTATAGGGATTAAAGATACTATCAAGCATAAGGATTGAAAATACTGTAGTTATAATTAGTAAAAGTGGTAATTCTTTTTTAATTGTTGCATGTTTAACTTTAATTGATCTTACAAAAGCAGCAATGCCAATAATTAAAAAGACATTGACAACACAACTGCCAACAATATTGGCAAAAGCCATTTCGCCATCACCAGTAGCAACACTCCGAAAAGATATAGCAATCTCTGGTGCACAGGTACCAAATGCAACAATTGTTAGGGCAATAAGCATTTTTGGAACATGCCATTTTAAGGCAAGTGAAGATGCTGCATCAACTAAAAAATCTGATGCTTTAATGATTATAACAAAACCAATTATTAAATATATCGCTTGCATACAACCACCATTATCTTTATTATACAATAAAAGTTAGTATTTTATAAAGATTTTCAAATAAAAAGACACTTTTATGTGTCAATTAAAGCATATTTTTCTTCTTAAGCCACCAGGCAATGCATAAGGATATTATTAAGGATATTAAAATAATTAAAGCAAATGATGCGGGATTTTCTCCAAGTTCTCCAAGAGGAACATTCATACCTAAGAAAGATGCAATCATTGTTGGTACGGAAAATACAATAGTAATACCGGTTAAAAATTTCATTAAAACATTTAAATTATTAGAAATTATTGAACTATAAGTATCCATTGTTGATGATAAAATTTCTCTATAAACAGTACTTGTTTCAATGCTTTGTTTATTTTCAAGAGTAGCATCTTCTAGTAACATTGCTTCTTCCTTACTAAAATCTAGCATATTTTCCTTTTGTAATTTTTCGAGTACCATTCCATTAGCATGTAAACTGGTAATGAAATAAACCAATGTTTTTTGAATATTTAAAAAATTAAGTAATTGTTTATTATCTGTTGCTTTATAAGTATTATTTTCAATTCTTACAATATCTTCATCAATAGATTCCAAAGTTATCAAATAACTTTGAGCGGATTTCAATAAAATTTCAATTAATAATTTATTTATTTCAAATGTATTGATATCTTCCATACTATTTAAAAAATCATGTTCAACTAAAGATACAGTAGTAATACAAGTATTACTCACAATAATTCCCAAAGGATATGTAACATATTTATTCTTAATACTTGTATCTTTCATAAAAGGAACATCCACTACTATTAATGTAGCATTATCTAATCTCTTTACTCTAGGCAATTCTTTTTCTACAAGTACTTGAGATATAATATTAGTCTCAATTTTTAACGCATCAGCCACCTTTTTTATTTCTTCCTCACTAGGCTTTACTAAATTAATCCAAGTATTTTTTTCTATTTTACTACATTTTTCTAAATCGCTACTATTTTTTTTACTCTTTAAAATACTAATCATCATTACACCTCTACCATTTTTATAAGGTAAAATCAAAATAAAGTCAAGAGAATTATACTCTCTTGACCTTACTAGACGCTCATTTAACGAGTTCTTGATTTAAATTGAAGCTTATATTCTTCATAAGTCATATCATCATCACCCATAGTCATAAAATAACCTGGAGTAGTTTTACATAAAGTATGTATTCCGTTATTTTCCAAATTAGCAATTAAAACATCAACATTTTTATATTGAGCTTTAATATCATCAATAGTTAGTATTTCTCCAAAATATACCCACGATGAATAATTGAATTTTTCTCCTTTAGTATCTTGATCAAAATACCTAAATCCAATAGTTTTTCCATCGTCTTCTACAAGTTCAGGATTCCTACTTTCCACTTCACTTATTTCTGGTATAACTGGATTATATGCTTTCTTTTTTTCAATAAATGTTTTTACTTCCATAATACCTCCATCTAATGACTATTATTATAACAAATAAAAAAAATAATACAAGCATTTTAATTCAAAAAGCAACCAAATGGTTGCCTTTTGAAGCGGAGCGTGGCTCCTACACGGGGCGGGACCTCAAACCAAGAAAGAACTAGTATATTTAAACTAGAGTTATCAGTCCCGGAGTAGATATAATATCTACATATATATTATATCCACCAGTAACTAAATAATACCATTTAATTTATCGTTTGTAAATAGGTTTTAATTAATTCCTTTTAAGCAATATTTCTTCCACATTACTCCAGCCATCTCGCCAATCAAGGCCTGCTCTAATAATTCCTTTTTCTTTTAACTCTTCATCAGTTATCCCTTTATTGTGATATGACGGAAACAATATTTTCAAATTTACATGAGGACCAAAATTATTAATTCTATCATCTATTTGAATATCGGCAACAAATAAATGTTTAGCACTAGTTAAGATTATATGTCCTGGATCTATAAATGGTAAAGTTTTCCTTAAAAAATTATATTTATCAGCAAAATATCTTCCTGAACCATCAACATCTAGAAAATTTACACATGAAGATAAAATATAAATATCATATACCTCATTTAGTTTCTTTATAACTTCTATCGCATTGGGTAATAATGGAGCATAATCATATAAATTTCTATTTCTTAAAAACTCATTAAATTCATCCATTCTATCACTCGGAATAACAACACTATCAATATAATATTCACTAAATTCATCAATAACATAATTAGTACCTAAAAAATCATTAATAGCCTCTAAAAATCCTGAAAATACTATTACTTCATCGACATCTAATAATAAAGTTTGCTTCAATTTTATCACTTCCTAAAAATATATTAACATAAAATTATAGATATTAAAATCATTTTTTGATAAAATTAAATTGGTGATTATTTATGAATAGAGAAGAAGCATTTGAATTATTAAAAAAGTATAATAAGGAACCTTATCATATAAGGCATGGTTTAATGGTTGAAGCAATAATGAGGGAATTTGCAAGAATTAATAATTATGATGAAGAATTCTGGGGTATTGCAGGATTACTTCATGACATCGACTATGAAATGTATCCCGAAGAACACTGTATTAAAGCAGTAGAACTTTTGAAAGATGCTAATGCTAGTGATGAACTTATCCATGCTGTAGTGTCTCATGGATATAATATTTGTACTGATGTAAAGCCTGAGCATTACATGGAAAAAGTTTTATATGCTACTGATGAACTAACAGGAATTATTGCCTCTCTTATTAATATGAGACCTAGTAAAAATGCTCAAGGTATGGAGGTTGCTACTTTAAAAAAGAAATTTAAAGATAAGACATTTGCTAGAGGATGTTCTAGAGATGTTGTTAAAGCTGGAGCAGAAATGCTGGGAGTTGATTTAAATTATTTATTTGAACATGCTATAAAAGCTATTGAACAAGACGAAGAATTTATTAATAACGAAATGGCAAAAATATAAGATACCTTGTGGTATCTTATTTCTTTTTTTCATCTGTTCTTTTTCTTGTTAATTTTGATCCTTCTAATTCTTTTTTAGATTCTTCAACATAATCAACAACTAATTCATTAGTATTTGTTTTATCTTGAATATGTTGTTGTACAATTTCTTTTGATAATTTTAAAGATTCTTGTATTTCTTTTACTAATTCATTATTGTTTTTTAATTTTTCAATAAATGCTTCTTTACTACCATATACTGAATTAGCAAAATCCATTATTTCATTCCAATTATTTTGAGCCAAAGGAAATAATATATCTTTATCTATATTTTTTAAGGTACCTTTTCCTTCGACAGATACGACTTTTTCATAACTATCATCTAATACAATTATTATATATCCGCCATCTAAATTAAGGCATTGTACTTTGGTAACAGCATTATTTAATATTTCTTTAAAACTACTTACTTTTCCTTTTCCCTCATCTTTAATTAGCATTCCTCTTGTAATCATTTGATCAATTACCTTTTCTTTATCATTTACATATTCCATAGATGCTTTAAGAGAATAAATTATATTAACAATTGGAGTAAACATCATTAAAACAGTTAATTTATTCATATAAGATTCGTTATTATCTTTATAATCATGATTTATCACATAGCCATTTCTTTTAGCTTCCTTTAAAAATTTTATAACTAAAGTTATACTCATTGCCCCACTTAATATTATAGTAGCTAACCAAATTAATAATATGTCCATTTATCTCACTTCCCTCAATTGCTGATTATTACATCATAATCTTCCTATTTTGCAATAAACTTTGGTTAACTTTTATTAGTTAATATCAAATAAAAGTTTAATATCAATATTTAGAGAATCAGCAATTCTTCCAATAACAGCAACAGAAAAACCCTTTTGCATTTTTTTACTTTCAATTTTTGCTAAATAATTCATGGTTATACCCGCTAAATCTGCAAGCTCCTGTTGAGTTAAATTAGCTAACTTCCTATATTTCTTTATATTTTTTCTAACAACATCATAATAATAATTATCACTATTAATAATTTACCACTCCATTTAAACAAACTCTAGTTATATTTCCTGTTATTATTTATAATTTATTATATAATATTGCTAGGTGATGAAGAATGGATCAAGAACATATTGGTAAATTTATTGCTGAGTGTCGTAAACAAAAAAAGATGACACAAGTAGAATTAGCAGAAAAACTAGGAGTTACTGAAAAATCGGTAAGTAACTGGGAAAATGGCAGAAATATGCCAGATTTAAGTTTGTTTAAACCAATCTGTGATATTTTAGATATTTCCATTAATGAACTTATGAGTGGAGAAAAACTAAATCAAGATAATTATCAAGAAAAACTAGAAGAAAATATAATAAATTTATCTTCTAAAAATAATAAAACATACAAGAAATACTTAATTATATTTTTTACTACAGCATTAGTAGGATTTATTATAGGTCTAGGATTATATATTTTATATGAAACAATGGAAATAGATGTAAAGTATGATGCTAGAGTAATGGAATGTAACATTCAAAATAATGAACTAGTATTTCAAAACAAAGGAATTAGTGTATTTAATATGTATTATACTACTAAAACCATCAATGATAATCATTATATCATTTTTCATAACACTGTATACCTTCAAAATAAAAGAAGAAGTAACTGGGAATATGGCGAATCTTTTGCTACTTACTTAACTGAAGGCAGGATACCTTTTGGATCAATATTAACTTATGATGATTTAGAAGACTATGATAATGTTTTTGTTTATTACACAGATGATTCTATTAAAAAAATAGAAAAATTGTCTAACTCAGAATTTATGAATGAATTAGACAATCTCCATTTAATGTGCCAACTAAATTAAGTTTCTAAAAGTTTTAACAAAAAATAAGAATAATTCTCCATCGATTATATAGGATAAGTAAAAAATATAACTCCAAGTTTTATTATGGTTATATTTTTTCAGTTCCAAGTTTTATTGAAAATTAGTTTATTTTTATTTAAAAATTTAAATATTGCATTAAAGCAAATTAATTCTTGGCATAAAATTTTTCAAAGGTATCGAATTCGCCCATTTAAATTATTAAATAATTATTAAAACTCAATTAGTAATATAAAAATTAATTTAGACTCCAATTTCAAAGGCCACGAATTCGTGACCTTTAGAAAATTATCATTGAGTTGTTATCATTATACTTAAATAAAACAAAAAATTTTATTTTATATCATGTGATAATGTATTTAACTAATAATATAAAATGGTGCTGGAAATAGGACTTGAACCTACAACCTATGCGTTACGAGGGCATTGCTCTGCCAATTGAGCTATTCCAGCAACAATTTAATTGTACTAAATTTTATGATAAATTACAATAATTAGTGACATAATTTCAAGTTTTTGATAAAATACTTTCTGAGGTAATCAGAATGTTTAAAAATACATTAGATAATAAAAGATATTATACATTAAATTATTTTTTAAGGAAAAAATTTAATAGCAAAGTATTTAAAGTACCAATTGATATTAATAGTACTTGTCCTAATATGGCTACTGGTGGTTGTATTTATTGCTCCAATAGAAGTAAGGATAATATTACGAATAGTAATCTAGATTATATTGAACAATTTAATCAAAATAAAAAAATTTTAGAGCATAAATGGCCAAATTCTTTGTATATTGCTTATTTTCAATCTGGAACTAATACTTATAGGAGTGTATCAGATATTAAAAGTATTGTTGATAAGTTGTTAGTTATGAACAAAGTTGTTGGCATATCTATTGCTACTAGACCTGATACTTTAAGTGATGAATGGTTAAATTATTTGGAAGATTTAAATAAAAAAACATTTTTAACGGTTGAGTTAGGACTCCAAAGCAGTAATGATGAAACTCTAAAATTTATCAACCGCGGACATACTGCCGAATGTTTTAAGGAAGCCGTAGAAAAGTTAAAAAAACGAGGAATATTTACTGTTGCTCATATAATTAATGGGCTTCCAGGAGAAACTAAAGAAGATATGTTAAATACTATTAAGTTTTTACAAGATTTAAAAATTGATGGCATAAAAATTCATATGTTATATATAAGTAAAAATACAAAACTTGCAGATATTTATAAATCTAACCCTTTTCATGTTTTAACTAAAGATGAATATATTGATATAGTTTGTGATGAACTCAGACTACTTGATGAAGATATAGTAATTGAGCGAATTACAGGGGACCCAATAAAAGAAGAATTAATAGCACCAGATTGGTTAATAAAGAAATTTGTTGTCTTAAATGATATTGATAAAGAAATGAAAAAAAGGAATATTTACCAAGGAGATCTAGTCAAGCGTTGAGTATTTCTCCTTAAATATTCCTTTATTTTTTGTTTAGCAGTAGCAGTTTTAGCAATTTCTAGCCATGATTCATCAGGACCTAAAGCATTAATATCGGTAATTATTCTTATTTTATCATATGGTTGTATTGTGTAATCAAAATTAACTGCAACACCATTTACTATAACTGCCGCTAAATGATTAGCAACATTAGAATAATTTAAATATGCGTAATCTATTGGTGTAGCTCCATTTGTTATTTCAATTAACTCACCCTTATTATTATAAATGGGAATTTTTTCTCCAAGAACATCAGATTCCACAATTTGAATGAAATCAGCATAAGATCTAGCATTTCTATTAGCTAAAATAATCGATTGCATTAAAGGATATTGTTTATTGAAGGCTTCTTGCATTATATCTTTAGCGTTATCTGCAAATTGATGCCAATAATAAGTTATCCCATATTTAGCCATTTGTTCCATTTCTGGAGTTCTAATTTGCATTTGCATTAATTTATCTTCAGGGCCAAAAACAGTTGTATGAAGTGATTCATAATGATTTTGTTTTGGTTGGGCAATATAATCTTTAAAATACCATGAATTTGGTTTATATAACTCATGAATATATTTTAAAGCTAAATAACAATTATCAACATTATCAAGTATTATCGTAAATATTAAAAAATCATGAATATTTTCCAGTGTTTCACCATTCATTATATTTTTATAAACGCCATATTTATTTTTTATTCGAAATTTAATTGTAGAAAATATATAATTATCTTGTAAAACTTTACTTATTTTTTCTTCTACTTCTTCTTGATAAATCCTAAATTCTTGTTCAATTTTGGCATGAGACTCTTTAATTTGTTTATAATCTTCAGGAGCTAAAAACATAAAACTTAAGTCTTCTAATTCTAATTTTGTTTGATACAACCCTAAATGTTCAGCAATCGGAGCAAAAATTTTTATAGTTTCTTGCGATTTTAATTGTTGCTTTCTTAAATCTTTTTTATATTCTAAAGTTCGCATGTTATGGATTCTATCTGCTAGTTTAATGATAATGATTCTAACATCTTTATTCATACTTAATAATAATTTTCGTAAATTTACTTGATTAAGTGTTGTTTTATCATAAAAATCCATATTAGTAATATTGGTTACACCTTTAACTAAACTAGTAATTTCGGGACCAAAAGTATTTAATAATTCTTCTTCACTTGTTTTAGTATCTTCCAAAGTATCATGTAAAAGGCCTGCACATATAGTTGCAGTATCAGCATGCAAGTCTGCAAGGATATTTGCTACAGCTAGAGGATGAGTTATATAAGCTTCTCCACTTTCTCTAAATTGATTTTTGTGTTTTTCATATGCATACAGATAAGCTTTTTTAACAATTTCCACAGCAGAAATATTGTAAATAGCAACTTTTTTTAATAATGCACTAGCAACTTTTTCCATAATACTCCTTTTTTCTTCAATACTATACACTATTTTTGCATATCTGTCAAAATATTTCATACATTTTATTATGAAAAAAATAGATACAGAATTTAATAACTTAATTTGGGAAATCAATAATAAAAGTAAAGAAGAAATATTTAATCATATTAAAGAAAATTATGAAAAACTTAATTCTAGCACTATTGCATCAATAGAAATATTTTTAGCGCAGTTTGGCTACTGGGGAAAATTAAATTTAGTGAGTGGAGAATTTGAAGAACTAGAAAGAAGAAGTAGCATTTTAAAGAGTCATACATTTGATTTAATGTGGCTATATGATAATCTTGGAGATTATCGTTCAAAAATAGTTTTATTTGGTATTCTTAATTATTGGTATAATTCTTTATTTGATACATTAGATATGGCAATTGAAAAGAATTATCATCAATATTTTGATTTAGATTTGATCAATTGTGATAATTCTGAAGTTTTTGTAGATATCGGAGCCTATACAGGGGATACAATACTTGATTATATAAATACTTATCATGAATATAAAAGTATTTATGCTTATGAAATAACTCCAAGTAGCATTGATTATATAAAGCAAAATTTAAGTATTTATCCAAATATTTATATTAGAAATAATGCAGTATTAGATAAAGAAGAAACTCTATATATTAAAAACAATTTAGTAAGTGATTCTGCTAATACTTTAGATGATTCAGGAGAATTACAGGTGCAAGGCATTACAATAGATGATGATGTATTAGAAAAAGTAAC
>ERZ1643249.4143-NODE-4143-length-12343-cov-11.421061_pt1 | contig 12343 bp, 13 predicted proteins | sample MGYA00579263_ERZ1643249 | MGnify/ENA primary metagenome ERZ1643249 (study PRJEB29033, sample SAMEA4952264) | chicken gut metagenome | biome: Broiler Chicken; feature: Gastrointestinal Tract; material: Caecum | place: Ireland | collected 2018 | study: Broiler...
ACTTAATTTAGTAGTGTTTACATAATAACCACATACATAGCCACTATTTCCTTTAGAATCTGTAATATTATAGTAATACCCACAAGTACCACTACCTTCACTAACAGAATTTATTTTAACTTTTTCACCACAACTCACTTTATTTCCAGTAGATGCTCCTCCGGGTGATTTTCTTAAACTAACATCAGTAGTATCCTCATAACATGCCATAAATCCATCAGAACTAAGTGGATTATCATAATTTTCTTTTATATAAATATTATCACTACCTGTTAATTTTACTTCTTCTATTACACGTAAATAATCGCCACAAGCATAACCAACACTACCACTTCCATATTCTATTTTATACCATTTAGAACAACTGCTATTACTTCCTGCATTTTGATCTAACACTTTTACTTCAGTATTACAAGATAAAGCTGTTATGAGATTGCCACCAACTCCATCTCTTACATTTAAAGGATCGTTATTATCTGGGCAATATACTACGGCTTTTTTTACATCAGCGGAAGTAAAATTAACAAATAATAAAAATAATAATATTGCTACTAATATATATGGTACTTTCTTCACAATCTTACCTCCCTATCGTCATCTTAGATTATAACATATTTTTGTCGTTTTTTGTATAGTATTTTAGATTTCCCATAATTTTACATAGTTACTAAATATTTAGATAATATAAAAATCGAGGAAATATTAAATTCATATTATATATATTAATGCCCTCGACTATATTATTTTTATTTTATTAATTCTTCTACAATTTTGTATATTTCTGTATAAGGATTTGCCTCTACGGTTTGAAGTTTTCTATTATTTTGTTTTTGATATTTTTCAAGTTTCTTAGAATTATCTATTGCTTTATTAGTCTTATCTTTTATATCCGGATAAATATTACAGTTTTTTTCATATTTAGGATAATATCTTTTTAATCTTTCAATTACTTCATTACTACTTACCATTGCAGTTGTATATTCATAATGCAGTAAAAACCATAATTCTACACATGGAGAAGATACTATTGGAATTATATTATTCTTTTTAGACATTTTTATTGCTGCTTCAATTTGTACGTTTTTTTCTAATTTTGTATCTGTATCAAATATGCAGAAAGCTTTATCATCTAAGGATAAATCTAATTCCAAATCTTTAACTTTTTTAATAGTTTGCTTTACCAAATTTATCGGATCAGTTTCATTACCAGGAACTGACTTTATTATATAATTTTTATCTCTACCCAAAAAGTTATCAAAATAATTTTTTTCTGTTTTATTTTCACCTTCATATGCCACTAATACTACTCTTTTTGATTTACGATTATGATTATTTCTACTTCTGTCTCTACTCATATTAAACTACTTCAAAGAATCAAAATTATTTTCTAAAAATGGAATAGCTCCATATCTACCCAATAAATAACCTTTTTCAACATTTTCAGTTTTTCTAACAGAAAAGTCATCTAATGGGTAAATAGTAGTAGATCCATCTTTTGTATCTTTTTCCGTAAACCATATTTGATCTCTACGTAGCAATTCAAGATTTAATAAATTAGTATCATGTGTATTAAAAATTAATTGTGCACTCTTTTTATTTATTTCTAGATTATTAAATATCTCAACAATATATTTTACTATAAATGGATGCAAACTTTTATCAAATTCATCTATTATTAATACTTTCCCATTATCCAATACATCTTTAAGAACTGGAATAAAAGAAAATATTACTTGAGTACCTAAAGATTCTTCTGAAATATCAAATTCATATTCATCACCATTTACTATATGTTTAGTTTTAACTTTATACATTGGTGTATTTGCTGGAATGAATGGTTTAACTATATCTGGAATTGTGCTTAACTTATCTTCTGTCATTTTTTCCTCAATAATTTTATACCCTTTTATATTAAAATCAGCTTTTTCTAAAAAATTTAATGCAAAATTTTCTAATTTTTTATTTTCATCATTATAATACATATTATATGAATAATTATTTATTTGATCATGAGTTATTATAGTTCCTAACTTTTCAGTTAAAAATTCAAAAACAGGTTTTGTTTTCTCATAATTCCAGTTAGTAGCAGTCGCAATAAAAAATTTATTTGAAGTATTTTTTTCTTTTATATCATTAAGAAATTTCTCATCACTCGAATTAAATGAATAGTTATAAATGTTTTTACGAGTGAATATTTTTACTGGTCTACCATTAGGATAATAAATCAAATATTCTTCATACACATTTTTTTTGTCTGCTTTAAATCCATATAAATACCTTATTCCTTTCACCAAAAATTTTATTTCAAATTCACTAGGTTTATTTACTAATTCCTTATCTAATTTAAATGGCACAATTGGGAGTAAAACATTAGGAACAAAAAAATTAGAATTTTTAATCATACTGCTAACTATCCCTAAAATTTTAAATAAATTAGTTTTACCCGAAGCATTAGCTCCATATATTGCAGTTATTTTTAAAATTTTATCATTATTTATTTCTACATAATTGTCTTTCAATGTATTATCAGATGACGCCATCATAGTAAAAGTATTTTTATCTTTAAATGATAAAAAGTTTTTTACACTAAATTCTATAAGCATAATCTCATCCCCTCTATCAGTATTATATGCATTTATTTATAAAAAATCAACGTTTTTCCTAATTTATTTTGACTTTTTTGCATTTTTTTTGCAAATTTAACCATTTAATTATTGAATATTGCAAATAAAGTTGCATACTTTTTACATTTAGGTAGGAAACTAATTATATTAACTACATATATTATCATAGAAGAGGTGTTTTATATGAATGGATATAACTATTTTATGCCAAACATGTTTAGACAAGTACCAATGGGATATGCAAATATAGTACCATATGCTTTAAATAGTGCGCCTAGAGGAATACTAGGGAAATTAGGAGTTTTAAATAATGGAATTAAAGGAATAAATTGGGGAGGTCTTTTAAATAATACATCAAAAACTTTAGGAGTCATTAACCAAGCAATACCTATTGTTAAACAAGCAGGACCTATGCTTAATAATATGCGTTCAATGGTTAAATTAGCAACAGCATTTAAAAATGAAACAAGTCCTAAAAATACAAGTATTAAAAAAGATATTGAGAAATCAAAACAAGTAATTACAAACAATACTAGTCTTAATAATGAAGATTTAGTTAATAATAATTACATGCCAAATTTTTTCATTAATTAGTTAGTCTAAACGCGTAAATAATTATGCGTTTTTTATTAATATGTGGTCGCCTATGGTCGCCTGTGGTCGCCTCTATCTATATTTAAATTAAGTTATAGAAAATTAATATATTATCTTATTTTAATAACCAATCTAAAACGTTCATTTTTCTTATTCCATCATAATCTACTTCAGGATCTATATCCATTGTTAAAATAAATTTAGGATAATGGTCATTAATATTTTTAAGAGAGTTTAGTTCTCTATCTAAAGTTTCAGTATCTCTTGTTGTGTATGCTACTTGAAAGTATGTAAATCCTTCTTTATTTTCTGCTACAAAATCTACTTCTTTTTCTCCTATTTTACCGGTATATACCTTATAACCACGTCTAATTAATTCTAAATATACTATATTTTCTAAAATATGTCCTACATCTAAATTTTTTCTTCCAAGTATTGCATACCTCATAGTAACATCAGTAGCATAATACTTTTCTCCTGACTGTAAATATTGTTTCCCTTTTACATCATAACGTGGAACTTTAGAAAAAATATAACTTTCAGTTAAAGAATCTAAATAACTTTCTACGGTATGAACTGATATAGATCTTCCATTAGAAGTTAAAGTATCCGCTATTTTTTTTATAGATAATGAACTACCTATACTAGAAAACATAAATTCCGTAACACTTTTAAACATACTTATATCTGCTATTTTTTTTCTAATAGCAATATCTTTTACAATTATAGTATTATATATGCTATCTAAATACTTATCAACTTCGAAAGTATTATCTAATTTTAAAGCATATGGAAATGAGCTATTATTTATATATTTTAAATATAATTTTTCATCTCCATCTACATTATAATAATTTCTATATTCCTTAAATGACAAAGGTAGCATTTTTATTTCAATATATCTTCCTGATAATAATGTTGCAAGTTCACCAGATAAAAGATAAGCATTAGAACCTGTTATATAAACATCTATATTCTTTTTTATATATAATCCATCTACTGCTTTTTGAAAACTGTCTACAACTTGGACTTCATCTAAAAATACATAATATTTTCCATCATCGACTATTTTTTCTTTAACATAATCATATAATTCTTTATAACTGTTAAAATAATAATCTGGTGATTCTAAATTAATTGATATTATATGATCTTCATTTATTCCTTCACTTTTTAAATAATTTATAAATATTTCAAATAAAGTAGATTTACCACATCTTCTTATACCTGTTATTACTTTTATTAAATCTTTATCTTTCCATCTTTTTAAATCATCAAGATATTCTAATCTTTCTATCATAAAAATCATCTCCTAATCACATTATATATTATTTTACAAAAATTTGCAATAGAATGCATTGTTTTTGTAAATTTAGACAAAATTTGCAATATATATTAGTAATAATTATTATAAAGATTATCTTTATAAATAGACTTTTATTAACTTATTTGTTATTATATTTAAACAAGGGGGAAATTTCTTATGAAAAATTCATACGAGGATTATCAATACTTTTATAAATTAGTAAAAATTAATTCTATATACTTTAAAGATAATAATATCAGAATCACTAATAAAGATTACTTAACGGAAATAGATAATTTAATTCATAATATTTATCTTACAATAGAAAAAGAAAAAAACATTAATATAATTATTAGAGTTATTTTAAATTCAGTTGGTAAAGTACTATATATGCAACCTTTTCATAACGGTAATAGCAGAACTTTAAAACAGTTTATAAAAATACTTTTAAACTCTATAGATTATGATATATATTACAATAGAAAAGATTATATTATTCCCTTATTATTTGATAATGAAGAATGTAATAATGAAGAAGTTCAATTTTTTAAGGTAAAAGCAAAGTTAAGAAAAAAATAGCAATTAAGCTATTTTTTTATATAATTTTATTTTCTTTCTAGTAATAAAACGATGATGATAATGATTTTTCGGAATTAATTTATATAAAGTTTCTAATTTCTCTAAATCATTTAAACATTTCTCTTTAAATAAATTATCTTGTTTTTTTAATAAAACGGGTCCAAAATAAAGTTTCTTATAACTATATATACGAAATCCCTTCTTAAACTTAATTATCGTGTATATAATACCGGCATCTTTTACTAGACACTCATCTATTATATAATAGCCTAATTTAGTTATCTTATATCGTAAAAAATCAATATTATTATTACTTTGAACTATAATATTATCAACATATTTAAGCTTATTCATTCCCGTATATAAAATACCTACAATTGTATGAGCACCCATACCTGATATAATTATCGTATTAATCTCATCTTTAGTTATATTTTTAAGTCCATCACTAAGACGACATTCAATAATATTATTTAACTTGTATTTGTTAACATTGTAAATGGCATTATTTAATGCATTTTGATTAATATCACTGGCAATTATTTTTACATTATCTCTATTTTTAGCAATATATATATCCAATAATCCATGATCACAACCAATATCAACAATTTTTGCATTATCAGTTATAAAATCAGCAATTTTTTGTAATCGTTTTGATAATTTATTCATTTAAGAAATCCTTTAATTTTCTACTTCTAGATGGATGACGTAGTTTTCTTAATGCTTTAGCTTCAATTTGTCTAATTCTCTCACGAGTGACTCCAAACATTTGACCTACTTCCTCTAATGTTTTACAAGAGCCATCATCAAGACCAAAACGAAGTCTTAATACTTGTTCTTCTCTTTCTGTTAAAGTAAGTAAAACACTTGATATCTCATCTTTTAAAAGTTCATGAATAGTAAATTCTTCCGGAGACATACTTCTTTCATCTTTAACAAAATCTCCTAAATGGGAATCATCTTCTTCCCCAATTGGAGTCTCTAAACTAACTGGTTCTTGAGCTATTTTTATTACTTCTCTTACTTTATCAACAGATAAATTCATCTTCTTAGCTAGTTCTTCATCAGTTGGTTCTCTATTTAATTCTAGGGTTAATTGTCTTTGATAACGAGATAACTTGTTAATTGTTTCAACCATATGAACAGGAACTCTAATAGTTCTTGCTTGGTCTGCTATTGCTCTAGTTATTGCTTGTCTAATCCACCATGTAGCATACGTTGAAAACTTATATCCCTTATTAGCATCAAACTTCTCTACTGCCTTCATAAGACCAATATTACCTTCTTGGATTAAATCTAAAAATAACATTCCTCTTCCTACATATCTCTTAGCAATGGATACTACTAAACGTAAATTAGATTCTGCTAATATATTTTTAGCTTCTTCATCTCCCGCAGCAATACGAGCTGATATTTCATTTTCTTGTTCCAAAGATAACAAACTTATTTTACCGATTTCTTTTAAATACATTCTAACGGGATCATTAATAGTTAATTCTTTAGCAATAGTACTATCTTGAAGTATTGCTTCTAAATCAACTCCACCGTCAGATGCATCATCTCCACCATCATCCATATCTTCTTCAGATACAATTTCAATATTATTTTCAATTAAAGTATTATACAAGTCATCAAGTGAATCACTATCTAATTCTAATCCCTTAAGTTCATTAGCAAGTTGCTCATAAGTAAGCATACCTGTTTCTTTACCTTTTTTAATTAATTCTTCTTTTCTTTTTTCAAAGCTCTTAATTTCTTCAATCATTGTTTCACTCCCTTTACCAACATTATCTCACTAAGTATTTCCGCTTGCTTTAATGGATCCTTTTCTTTTTTTAAATCATCTTTTAACTTATCTATTTTATTCTTTTTAAAGTATTTGACAATAACACTTATATAGTCATCTATTTCTAAATTAGTATACCCTTCTTTTAAATTCATATTTATTATTTCATATAATACTTTTAATAATTCTTTCTTATCAGATATATAACTGATAAAATCAGCAATATCAAAGTGTCCATATTTATGATAATAACATATAATTTCATTTGATAAAAATCTAATTTCCATCGTAGGAAAAAAACTTATATTATTTTCTACCTTTAACAGTACTTCTTCACTCTTTATCATATAATATAATAAATTTCTCTCAGCTTTTTCATAGACATTAAATTTTTTTTCAGTTTTAATTATACTATTTTTTTTAGGAATTACAACATTTTTTTTAATAGTATTATATTTATTTAATAATGTTTCATAACTTATATTATACTCTTTAGAAAACTTTTTAAGTGTTAATTCAATTAATATCTCATCATCTACCTTTACTAATTCTTTAATCATTTCATCTATATATATAGAAATATCTTCGATATTATTAAAATTCTTATCTTTTTTATATAAATTTAATTTAAATTCAATTACATTAATCGCTTTTTCTATTTGTGCATAAAAGGCTTCTTTACCTTTTGATAATATATATTCATCAGGATCTAAGTCTTCTTCTAATCTAATTATTTTAGGAGATACTCCAATATTTTCTAATACTTTAATAGCAGATATAGTAGCATCCTCTCCCGCTTTATCACCATCAAAACAAAGTATTACATTATCAGTCATCTTCTTAACAATTAGTGCTTGTTCTTTAGTAAATGCCGTTCCCATTGTCGCTACACAATTATTAATACCTACGGTGGATGCTCTAATTACATCCATAAATCCTTCCATTATTATAACATATTCATTTTTCTTTAAATGTTCTTTAGCATTATGATAATTATATAGTAAATTTCCTTTTTTAAATATAGAAGTCTCTTTACTATTTATATATTTACTTGAATCTTTTATATTATATATACGACCTGAGAATGCCACAACATTACCACTTAAGTCATATAATGGAAACATTATTCTATTTACAAATAAATCATTTGACATCGAATTAGATAATCCTAAATCAATTAATTTATCTAACTTTACTCCTTTATTTAATAATAGTTCTGTTAAATTACCTTTATTTAAAGATAATCCAATTCCAAATTTTTTAATAGTATCCCTATTAATTTGTCTATTTTCTAAATATTCAATAGCTTTTTTACCTAGACTACTATGTAGATTATTTTGATAATATTTACAAGCTATATCATATATTTTATAATCTTCACTTTTATTTTCTACTTTATTATTAACAGAAAGGTTATATCCAAGTTTATCTCCCAGTAATTTTACTGCTTCAATAAAACTTATATGCTCATATTCTGATACAAAAGTAAAGACATTACCAGTCGCACCACAAGAAAAACAAGTATATATTTGTTTATCTGGACTAACACTCATACTAGGAGAATGGTCATCATGAAATGGACATACTCCAAAGTAATTCTTTCCCCTTTTAGTAAGGGGAACATAATTAGATATAACACTTACAATATCTGTTTTATTTCTTATTTCATTAATGGTATCATTATTAATCATAAATCCACCCCATTACAATATCTTTAATTATTAGATAATAATTTCTATTTAATAAACATAGAGTCTCCAAATGAGAAAAATCGATACTTTTCTTTTACTGCTTCTTTATAAGCATTTAATATAATCTCTCTACTTGCTAGAGCACTAACTAACATAATTAATGTTGATTTAGGTAAATGGAAGTTAGTAATTAAATTATCTATTCCCTTAAATTTATATCCTGGATATATAAAGATATCAGTCCATCCAGAACATTTACAAAAGTAGTTATATTTATTCATTACCGTTTCTAATACTCTAACAGAAGTAGTACCAACACTAATAATACGTCTTCCTTCTTCTTTAGCTTTATTTAATATATTAGCAGTCTCTTCATTCATTTCATAATATTCAGAATGCATCTTATGTTTAGATACATCTTCTACTTTAACTGGTCTAAAAGTACCAAGACCTACATGTAATGTCACATAACAAATAATTATTCCTTTATTTTTTATTTTTTCTAATAATTCCTTAGTAAAATGAAGTCCTGCAGTTGGAGCAGCAGCACTACCTATATTTTTAGCATATACAGTTTGATATCTATCTTTGTCTTTTAATTTAGTTTTAATATAAGGTGGTAATGGCATTGTTCCTAACTTATCTAATATTTCCATAAATATTCCATCATATTTAAATTCTATTTTTCTAATACCTTCATCGTCTACTTCTAAACATTTTGCTTTTAATAATCCATCTCCAAAAGATATAATAGTTCCCTCTTTTACTCTCTTAGCAGGTTTTACTAAACAAGACCATATATTATTTTCAATATTATTTAAAAGTAATACTTCAATGTGAGCATTGGTATTTTCTTTTATTCCAAATAGTCTTGCGGGTATTACTTTAGTATCATTTAATACCAGTACATCACCTTTATTTAATAAATCTACAATATCAGTAAATACGTGATGAGATATACTTCCAGTTTTTTTATCTACGACCATAAGTCTAGAACTATCTCTTTTTAAAATGGGTTCTTGAGCAATTAATTCTTCAGGTAATTCAAAATCAAAATCATCAGTTTTCACAAAACATCACCTACAACTTCATATATTATAACATAAAATAGATAAATATAAACATAAAATTAACTTTTTTGTAAGTTTATTTTAACATTAATTATATAAATTATAGTAATAAATTATAAATTTAAAGCATAATATATTTATAAAGATATTTTGTAGTTATTATGTAGTATATATCTTGACAATTACAAAAATCTGTAATAATATTATAACTAGAAAGAGAGATGATTATATTATGTCTAGTTTAACAAGTGCTATAAATGTAAACGTAGATACAGAGGTAAAAGATAAAGCCACTACTATTTTAAAAGATTTAGGTTTAAATATGAGTACATTTATTAATATGGCATTAGTGCAAGTTATAAAAAGAAATGGAGTGCCTTTTGAAATAGTAAATCCTACCCCTAGTGAAGAGTTATTAGAGGCTCTTGCAGAGATAGAAGAAATAAAAAATAATCCCGAAAAATACCCACGTTATAATAATAGAGAAGATTTAAAAAAAGCGTTATTATCAGATGAATAAATATATATATGACGTAGTACTACTACACAAATAAAGTATAAAAAAAAGAGCTTAATCACATGTTTATAATATCCCCTTTAATATTACTTCTTTTAATATATCCATAATAACTAGATAAACTGAGTATATACTTTTCATAATTATTCTTTTTTAGATATTTAAGTTTCTTCTTAATATTAGTAATATTCTTTTTACTACATTTAATAATAATCTTATTTTTATTGGTTTTATAAGTATAACCTAAAAAAGATACTCCATTATCTAATTTATATATATTACTTTTTTTATTAACTTCTAAATCAATATCATTTATTTTCTCTTTAATTACTTTAAAGCAATTTCTTAATCTATTAATATCATTATCTAATATTATTAAATCATCCATATACCTAATGTAATTTTTACATTTTAGTACTTCTTTAATATAAATATCTATATCATGTAAATAATAATTAGCTAGTATTTGATTAGTTAGGCATCCAATTGATAATCCCTTTCCTTCTTGATATAAAGGAATACTCCTTAGTTCATTAATTTTTATATTTTTCTCTTTACCAGTTATATTTATTTTATTTATTCTAGCTATTTCTTTATTTATAGTAGTAATAATTTTATTATTAATACTACGATCATTAGTACTATCTATTACTTGATATATTAAATTTAAACATTTTTCATCTTTAAAAATACGTCTTAATTTATTTTTTAATATATCATGATTAATATTATAAAAATATTTTTCTATATCTATTTTTAATACATATATATTATTTCTACCTAACCTATTTATATATTTAATAAATAAATGGTAAGCGTACTCACACCCTTTATTCTTTCTAGTAGCTACATTACTATCTATTAGACGTTTTAAATTAGGTATAAGTATATAATAACTAATAAAGTAATTAACTAGTTTATCGCTAAAACATTCACTCATTATAATTCTATATTTTTTATCTTTAATTAAAAATATATTATATTCATTAAATTTATAGTCATTATTATATAACTTTTCTAAAATATCTATAATAAAGCAATTTCTATATTTTATATAATTATATAAATACTTTTTATTAGAAATATTTTTTATCAATAAATTAAACATGTTATTAATATTGCTATAATTTACAATATTATTATAAATATTATTTACTCTCTTCATTATTAATCCAACTAAGACACATCTTTCTTATTTCATTTAACATTCTAACAAAAGTAATAAATCTTTTTTTATTAATAATATTTAAATGTACTAGTATTCCAATATATGTATCAATCATATATATAGATGCTAGTACTTCTTTTTGATACTTATTTCTAATATTACCAGTGTTAATATTAGATTTAATTAGATAATAATTTAAATTAATAACAGATTCTTCTAATCCTTTTCTATATAAATAATGAATTTTGGGTATATTATTTATAATATATTTCTCCATATACATAATTAAATATTTACTCTTATTATATATTTTAAAATCATTCATATATTATCACTTATTTTTATTAAAGTTGATGTATCTAATTTCATTAATTTTTCTAAAATTTCTTCCATAATACAACAATTTTTAAATTTATTATAACTAAGTATTCGATAATGTATGTATACTTGACTGTCTCCATAAGTAATACTATTATCAATAACATACCCTAAATTCATACTTTTTAACATACTACAAACTTTTAATTTACTATTAACTGGAAAAGACACAATATCATTATTTATTTTATAATTAAACAAATAATTCATAATATAACTATCATTAAAATAAGTATAATAAAAGCATCCTCTTTTAATAAAGACTATTTTATCATCATTTGTAGATTTTAATTTATTATATTCTTCTAACATACTGCCTCCATAATATAGTTTATATACTTTAAAATATAGCTCTTTCTTAAATAATACTAAAACTATATTCAAAGTATATAATAATAATTTAGGAAAGAAATTCCAAGGAATACTCTTATTTCCTCTTATATTATAACCCAAGTTAAAGTTATAGCATTTGTTATACTTTAACCCATAAGTTTATTTAGGAAGTTAGGGCGCAAGCCGTTGGAGTTGTCCACGTTGTCCGTGTTCAGGTCGCCATCATCCCACACATTCCAGATATAAATGTTAAAATAGAAACTGATAAAAATGTTAAAGTTAAAATCTGATAAA
>ERZ1643249.4144-NODE-4144-length-12340-cov-9.248189_pt1 | contig 12340 bp, 10 predicted proteins | sample MGYA00579263_ERZ1643249 | MGnify/ENA primary metagenome ERZ1643249 (study PRJEB29033, sample SAMEA4952264) | chicken gut metagenome | biome: Broiler Chicken; feature: Gastrointestinal Tract; material: Caecum | place: Ireland | collected 2018 | study: Broiler...
TTAAATATCATGTCTAGAAAAAATTGAAGCTGGATTATTCTTTAGCAAAATAACTAATGGTAATAAGCCAAAAATTATATTAATTCCATATATAATTAAAACACTAACCCCAACAACTAATGGATTTATTACAAAAACTGCAGACATTTCAGGTACTTTTACAAGTTCACTCAAAATATATGTCATAATAATTATACCAGGAAGCCCTGCTACAGTTGTAATTGCAAATACTTCACCAAAGAACTTTTTACATATATCTATTTTACTTACTCCAATTGCTCTTAAAATTCCAACTTCTTTTATTCTAGATAAGAAAGAAGCTCTCATCATTAAAAATATTTCTAATAATGAAATTGCAAGTATCATTATTGAAAACATAAATGTATTTTCTGCTGTACCTTCTTGTTTTGCAATATAGCTTTCTTTTTCATATTCAGATATATCTATTACATTAAAAGAACTTTCATTTTCTAATTTTTCCATTGCTTCAGTTTTATTGTTTGTATATACTGAAAAAACAGCATTTGTAGAAATTAGATTATATTTTATTGTATTGTTATTTACTAAATAATTAATTCTATCAGTTTTACTTACATAATATCCAACAACTTTTAAATCTGTATTATTTACTTTGATATTAACCTCTTCATTTAATTTTGAAACATTAACAATTGTCTCATAATCATTTTCAGGAAATCTACCTTGAATCAAAGAAATATCATCTTTTAATAGTTCATAATCTAATAATTTCTCTGGATTTTTATCTGGACTATTACTAGAAAGCATATTTGTTAATGACATATCAATTGTTCTTGCATTATCTAATATATTTATAAAATTTTCTTTGTATGTATATAAAGATTGACTATTCTTATCAGTTATTCCAACTACTGTAAATGATGGCATATTGTCTATTTTTATTATTCTATTTAAAGCATCTTCGGCACTTTTTATTCCTACTTCTATAGCAATATTTTCAGTATCCTCAGTTATTCCATTTCCTTCTAGTAAAGTATCTATTCTATCAATTACCAATTTGTCCAATACTACTTCATATTTGTTTTCTGGTAATCTGCCATAAATTATATCATTAGAACTTAAATTATCAACATTTAATAATGACGCTGAAATTTTTAGCCTAGCATTTGCTGTTTGTTGATAATCTTCAAATGATAATTCAAAATCTGCCATACTATCTCCTGGAAGTATGTAATCTATTTCATCTTCATTTTCATATTTCAAATAATCTTCAACACTTAATTTTCCTGCATCTACTTGTAAATAGTTTTTATCATGTATAGCATAATCACTTTCTTGGATATTTAAAGTTCCTAAAATATTACTTATTGAATATACAACAAATATGGCTGTTGCAAAATATCCAATCATTAATAATTTTTTGATGGCTGAATATGTTTTTATTTTTTTAAATCCATTTATTATTGATGGTAAAATTTTATATATTGAACAATATTTAGTGTTATTATTTTTTAATTTTGTAACATCAAAATTTGCGTTATTCTCAGAAGAGTTGTTTGTATTTTCATAATCTTTAGTAATTTTTCCATCTTCAATTTCTATAATTCTAGATGCATAAGATTTTGCTAGTTCTACTTCATGTGTTACTACTATTACTAATTTTTCTTTTGAAATAGATTTTAATATATTCATAACTGCAATTGAATTCTTACTATCTAAATTTCCTGTTGGCTCATCTGCTATAATTATATTTGGATTTTTTACAATAGCTCTTGCTATTGCAACTCTTTGTTTCTGCCCTCCAGATAATGCTTTTGCAAGTCTAAACTTAAATCTAGACATATTTACTTTTTCTAACACGAATTCTACTTTTTCTTTTATTATTTTCTCATCTTTTTCTCCAATCATTCTAAGTGAAACTGCTACATTTTCAAAAACTGAGACATTATCTATTAATTTATAATCTTGGAATATATAGCCTACATTTAGGTTTCTTATTTTGTCTACTGTATGAGAAGATGTATTTGTTATTTCTTTACCATTTATATATATTTGTCCATCATCTACTTTGTCTAAACCTCCAATTAAGTTTAACAAAGTAGTTTTTCCGCTTCCTGATGGGCCTAATATAGCAATTAATCCTGTTTTTTCAAAATCTAAAGATACATTATTTACTACATGTATTTCATTTGGCTTATTTTTATTAAAATATTTATTTACTTCTTTAAGCTCTAGCATATTATAACACCTCCTCATTAAAAGTATTTATAGCAGTTTTCTTAAACATATTTTTAGATATTTTAATTGAAATGTATCCTGCTATAAGTAGGTCTATTATATATACAAATGCGAATTCTTTTATATTTATAAATTTAACAAGATTACTAATGTATTTAATTGTAATAATATTTGTTTTGAATAAATATATAATTATAAATACTGCTAAATATGCTAAACTTAAAACTAATAATAATTCAACAAATAATATCCATTTTTCTGTTTTATAATTTGCTCCTAACATTCTTAAAATTGCATAATATGTATTTCTAGATTTTAATATTATTTTTATTACAAAATATGATATAAATAGTAATATAATTATAAGTGCAATTGTTACTAAAACTTTAACTATTTTTAATACTTGTTCATTCATTTTAATGCTACTAATCTTATAATCTGTTATTCTTTTGCTATTGATTCCTATTGTTTCTAATTCTGAAATTATTTTATCAATATCTTCTACATTTTTTATAAAAACACTAGATTGATATATTGGTAAGTTATACAAATTATCATAATCTTCTTTATTTATAAATATTCCAGATGAGAAGAATTGATATAATGAGTAACCTGTATAATTTTGAAAATTATTTATTGAAAATGTATTGGCAATATTAAAATTTGTTTCATTATTACTATAATTATTAGTTATTTTTAATTCTAAATCTTCTCCATTTGTAACTTCTCCAAAACTTTCATTAACAACTGCTGTTCCTTTTTCTACATTTTCACTTGGATGAATTTCTGCTTCTATATAATTATCATTTTGTAAAACATATGTATTACTATATATTTTATTTATAAAAGGTGTAAGTTCTTCAATTTTTGAATCTGATACATAAATTTTAGAATAATTTTCATCTACTTTTTCGTTAAATATAATTCCTACAACTTTTATATTTTTAATAACATCATCTCCTAAATTGTTTCCAATAGTAAATCTTTTGTCTATTATTTGCTCTATTGCTGTTTTTACAAAACGATTATTTTGATTAGCTTGAAGTATTATTTCGTCATCTGCTTCAGGCATTCTGCCTATATCAAGTGTTCCTTTAAAATTGTCAATTTTTTGAATACTGCAGTCAAAGTCAATTTCTCCATAAACAGAACTTCTATATAGGTTTACATTACAGTCTAGAAATAAGTCATTTTCTACTATATAGTCTATATTTGAAAGCTCTTTTATTTTATTATAATCTACTCCGGGTAAATGGTGTTCCATCTTCTTTTTTTATTAAAATTCTATTATCAGACACATCTTTAAAATAAGTACTACTTCCATCTAATGATTCTTGATATTCTGCATATTTGAAATTAGAATATTCGAAAAATAGTGTGGTTGTAACTAAGAAAAATATTAAAAATAATAATATAAATTTTGTTTTTATGTTAAATGTGTTTCTTACTCCTAATTTTACTATATTTTTAAATTTTATATTTTTATTGTTACATTCTTTTGCTTTAGTATTTTCATCTATATGTTTTAGTTCTCTATTTTCAATAATTTCTCCATCATGCATTTTTATAATTCTTGTTGCATATTGTTCAAATTGTTCTATATTATGTGTTACAATAATTACCAATTTATCTTTTGCAATATTTTTTAAAATTTCTATAACATTTTGTGCAGATTTTGTATCTAAATTTCCTGTTGGTTCATCTGCTACAATTATTGGGGTGTCTTTTACAACTGCTCTTGCTATAGCTACTCTTTGTTTTTGACCTCCTGAAAGTTTAGAAACTTTTGTGTTTTTAAATTTTGTTAATCCGACTTTATCTATTATTTCTAATACTCGTTTTTTAATATCTTTTTTACTATATCCATTTAAAATCATCATAAGTTCAATGTTTTGATATACTGTATAACTATTAATTAAGTTAAAGTCTTGGAATATATTTGCAATATATTTTTTTCTATATTCTTCAAAGTCATATTTATTATAATGGCTTGTTTCTTTGCCATTTATATACATTTCTCCTTCTTCATAACTGTCTAAACCTGATATTACATTTAAAAGAGTGCTTTTTCCACTTCCAGATTCTCCTGTAATTATTACAAATTCTCCAATGTTTAGTTTTAAGTCTACTTTTAGGATTCCTGTATTTATGTTGCCATCATCATTATAAAATTTGGATACTTTCTTTAATTCTAACATTTTTTCCCCTTTCATTTTCATAATTTGACATTATTTTACTGCAAGTATATCAAAATGTAATAATATAATCAATAAAATTCTACCAAAAATGATTTTTTCTTTTTTATGTTCAAAAAGAGCTAGAGGGAGAAGGTGCAAAATACCCTCTCCCTCTAAGTTTTATTATTGTTCATATCTATTTTTATAATCTGATAAATCTGGTTTTGCTACATCTTCATCTGTTACTGTATTTATACTATATTTTAATTTTATCTCTCGTCCTGATTGCTCACTTTTATTATATAATACTATGCCTGTTTCTTTATCTATATATACTTCCTCTTGTCCATTCTTTAAATACCAGCAAGATTTGTTATCATATTCTTTTGTACGAATTTTAACCATTGGATTTAAGGCTAGAATAATTGTATTATTATAGTCTAATAAGTATATATTGTTTGCTTGTGGTTCTGTTGCTATTGTTTCAGCTCCTATTAAATAACTATTTGAATTATTAAAAATTGTATATCCCTCATCAGTATTTAAATCTTTCCACATTGTCATATTAGTATCACTATTTATAACTATTGTATTTTCTTTTACGATATCATCTTTCTTCCAAATTTCAACTATAGCATTTTTTTCTTCTTCTACATAATGTATATTAGAAATTTTTATACTTTCTTCATTTAGTTTTTTTATATTATTAAGTGTAATTAACCTCCACATAAATAATATTACTAGTATTACAACAATTATTAATACCGCTAAAATAATTTTCTTTTTCATTTGTTACATCCTCCCTACTTTTATTTTTCGATATATTTTATAATTATATACAATATTTTATTTTACTTGTAGTATATCAAAATATTTTATGCAATACAATAGTATTTTATATTTTTTATGTTCAAAAGGATAAAATGCAAAGCACTTTCCCCCTCTATGTTTTTATTATTATTCATATCTATTTCTATAATCTGATAAATCTGGTTTTGCTACATCTTCATCTGTTACTGTATTTATACTATATTTTAATTTTATCTCTCGTCCTGATTGCTCACTTTTATTATATAATACTATGCCTGTTTCTTTATCTATATATACTTCCTCTTGTCCATTCTTTAAATACCAGCAAGATTTGTTATCATATTCTTTTGTACGAATTTTAACCATTGGATTTAAGGCTAGAATAATTGTATTATTATAGTCTAATAAATATATATGGTTTGCTTGTAATTCATTACTAATTATTTCTGTTCCTATAGAAGAATATTTTTTTTCATTATTATATAAGGTATATTCTTCATCATTTTCAAAATTTTTCCACAATGTCAAATTAACACTACCAGATATATTATTCATATTTTGTTTTACAATATTATCTTTCTTCCAAACCTCGACTATACTATCATTTCCTTCTCTTACATAATGTATATTAGAAATTTTTATACTTTCTTCATTTAGTTTTTTTATATTGTTAAGTGTAATCAATCTCCATAAAAACAATACTACTAGTAGTAATACAACTATTATTACAACAACTAATGCTATTCTCTTTTTCATTTGTTACATCCTCCATTAATTTCATTTATTGATAAATATAGTATATCAAAATAGAGTAATAATTGCAACAATAAAATTAATTTTTATATTCAGAGGGAGAAACTGCAAAGCAATTTTCCCTCCATAGTAGTCTAGGCATTTAAATTTATAACTTACTTAACGTTACGTTTTTGAATTTCATGCATTAACGATAAATGCTGTTGCAACAAATCGTTCTACACTTCCATCCATACGTAAGAAATAAAATTTGTGGGTTCCTTTCTCGGCTCCGCCATTGAAGAGAAAATAAAACTCTTCACCGTTCCCATAAACATTATAATTAGTATACGTATGACCCGATGGTGTAGTCCACGCCACATAGTAAGGTGCATCAAAATCTTCTGCTGTGGAAGATACTACTCTAACATAGACATTTGCTTTTCTATTAGTCTCCCTCATTTCAAGGGTAATCGTTCCTTGAACAGAGAAAGTACCGTTACCAGAAGCTTGAGCACCAGCTCTTGTCTGATAAGTGCTTGTAGCATCAACAGGGCTTTCAGCAAAAGCATTTACCCCGGGCATAATGCACATTATCAATGCAAGTGCCAATACCGATAACATTTTAAGCATTTTTTTCATAATTTGTTCCTTTCTTCTTGTATAAATGCCTTGACTACTATATTACAAAAATAATTGATTAATTGAAAATCAAATTATTTTGTAATTATGGTTGCTCCGAGAACAATTGCATTATACATTAAAAGCAAAAATTTTTCAATACTTTTCGAAAAATTTTTCTATAATTTTACATTTTTTTAGGAAGAAGATGTAAAATATCTTCTTCCTATATGTATTATTAATATTTATATTTTTATAAAATTTATTTATTTAACCATTTTTCATATTCTTCTTCTATTATTTTAGCTGTTTGCTCTGGTGTAAGTTCAGTTGTATCAATTACTAAGTCATAATTTGACATGTCATCTTTATGTACATGATATAGTTTCCAATATCTGTCATTTTCCATTTTGTATCTTCTTATCATGTCTGCTTTTTGTTCTTCAACTGTTTCAAAGCTTTCTGTACTTTTTCTTTTTGGGTCATTAAATGCTCTTTGTGCTGCAACATCTATGTCTACTTTTAAATACACTTTAAATGACTCTGGTACTGCATACCATCCAAGTCTTGCATCTATTATAAAATTGTCATGTTCTTTTGCATATTCTGATGCACTTTTTTCTATTTGTAAATCTATTTCTGGGTGTTCTGCTAAAAATGCATTAAAGCTTGTTATGTCAAGCCCCATGTCTCTTGCTAGTTTTCTTGCATATTCTCCATTTCTATATATTCCATAATTTAGGTCTTTTATTAATATTTCAGATACTGTTCCTTTTCCTGCTGCTAGGTCTCCAGCTAGTGAAATTATGTTCTTTTTTTTCATTTTGGGTTATATCCTTTCTTTTAATAATTAAGAAGAAGATTTTATTCTTCTTCTTTTTTTTGTTCTTCTGGTTCAATAATTTTAACTTTACCTTCTGCAATTTCATTTGCTGCTAATGTAACTGGAGATTCTTCTTTTACATTTGTTTTTACTTCAGCTCCATTTGCAATTTGTCTTGCTCTTTTTGCTGTTGCAATAACTAACTCATATCTGTTTTTTGCTCTTTTTAGTAACTCTGAAACTGTTGGTTTTACTATCATTTTTATTTTACCTCCTTTTTGTTTTGGGCATCATCTGTTTGAATTTGTGGTGTTATGTCTTTATCTACTCTTCCTGCAACTGTTTCTGGTTGTACTGCTGATAATATTATGTGTCCAGAGTCCATTACTAGCACTGCTCTTGTTCTTCTTCCACATGTTGCATCTATTGCTTTTTTTTCATCTTTTGCTTCTTGTACCATTCTTTTTATTGGTGCTGCTTCTGGACTTACTATTGCTACTATTTTGTTTGCTGCTATTATATTTCCAAAGCCTATATTTACTAATTGCATTTTAACTCATTCCTTCCATTTTACTTAGTCTTCTATTTTATTTCTTCTTTTTGTTTGTTTTTTTATTGGTTCATCTTTTACTATTTCTTTTATGTCACTTAATTGGTCTAGTTCTTTTTTTCTTTCTTTGGTGTATATTATTATGTTTTTAATTACATAATATGCTAAAAATGAATATGAACCTATTAGTATATATATTGTTGTATCTATTCCATAACTTTTAGGTATGTATTTGATTAATAGTATATATATAGATAATGCTAAAAATTCTATTCCGTTTAATGCTATTGAATCACTATCTTTTTTGTATGCAATTTCAAATATTATTATTGTTATTATTAAAAATGCAAAACTTGTTATTTCTACATATTCAGTAAGTGTTTCTGAATTGAACTTTGTGTATATTGTATTGAATGATATTAGATATATACTTATTATTATTGCATATATTAAATTTATAAATACTTTTTGTGTTATTATGTTTTTTATTTTTTTTAATATATTATTTTTTTCTTTTGAACTTTCTTCCAATTTTATTTCCTCTTTCTTACTTGTATGTACTATATATTATCATTTTTCTGGACATTTATCAAGTGTTTTTATATATTTATTTCTTTTTCTAAGTATGTAGAATAAATAAATGTTTTATTTACTTGTTTTCCTGTAGCACTTTCTAATGCTTTTTTATAAAGTTTAAGTTGTAAATTATATTTATTGGCTAATATTTTTTCATCATTGTTTGGTACATAATCAGTTTTAAAATCTATTAATATTAGTTCATCTTCTTTTGTTATATAATATAAGTCTATTATACCTTGTACTAATACTTTTTCTTCAACATTTTCTTTATAAATTTCTTTTGCTGGAATATTTATGTAAAATGTTTTTTCTCGTTCTACTGTTTTGGCTTCACACATTTCTTTCCAGATTTTGGATTTTGTAAATTGAAGTACTTTTTTTAAGTTTATTGAATTAGCTTCTTGTTCTGTAATATTTTTCTTTGCAACTAGTTTATCTACTAATTCTTTAATGTCATTTATTGTGTACTCTTTTTTTCTAATATCTAATTTTTGCATACATAAATGTATTAAGGTTCCTTTTTCTGCATTTGTTATTTGGGTTTCTTCATCTGCTTGTAAGAACTTTGGTTTTGGCAGTTCTTCTAATTGTTCGTCTTCTTGCTCTTCATCTTTTGGTGTATTTTGTTTTTCTGCTAATAAAGATTCTTTAATTTCTGTAACTGATGTTTTTGTTGGAATGGCTGTTGATGCTATATATTTGTATTTATAATTTAATAGTTCTGAAATTTGTTTTTCTGTATTTTCTTCTAATTTAAAATTGTTAATTTTATCTAAAATTATTTCAGATATGTTCTCATTTTCTTTGCTATTTTCTTCATTGCATATGCTTAAAATCTCTTCTTTTGTATAATTATTCCATGTAGAAATTTCTTCCATTTCTTTTTCATTATAAATATGTACTAACATTAGCCAGTCTAAATATGATTTTGCTTTTTGTAAAAGCATTAAATTTAGTTTATCATATTTTTCTGTATTTTCTAACATTTTGTTTTGTTTGTCTTTTTTTATAAATCCTGTTATTATTATTTTTTCTTTAGCTCTTGTTAGTGCTACATATAATACTCTCATTTCTTCTGATAATGTTTCTATTTTTATTTTATTTTTTATTGCTCTTTTTGATAAAGTATCATATTTTATTTGCAAGTCATAGTCTATATATTTAACACCTATTCCTAATTCTGGATGTAATAATATTTTTTGGTTTAAATCTTGCAAGTTGAATTGTTTTCCTACATTTGCTAATATTACTACTGGAAATTCTAGTCCTTTACTTTTATGAATACTCATTATTCTTATTACATCATCATTTTCTCCAATTATTTTTGCAGAGTCCATATCTTTACTACTTGTTTTTATTTTTTCTATATAGTTTATAAAATTGTATAAACCTTTAAAACTTATACTTTCACATTGTTTTGCTCTTTCAAATAACATTTTTAAATTGGCTTGCCTTAGTTCTCCATTTTTCATAAGCCCTACATAATTAAAGTATCCAGTGTCATTATATATTTTCCAAATTAATTCTGGTAAGCTTAAATATTGTTGTTCCTGACGCCACATTTCTAATTTGTTTAAAAATTCATCTATTTTTATTCTTAGTTTTTCGTTTACATTTGTTTTTGCTTTTAAAATTGTATTATAAAAATTGTCATATTTATCACTTAGTCTTATTTCTACAAGTTCATTATCTGTAAATCCTCCTATTATTGACCTCATTGTTGCTACTAATGGAATTTCTTGCATAGGATTATCTATTATTTTTAGTAAATTCATTATTGTTTGTATTTCTAGGCTTTCAAGATATTCTGATGAGGAATCACTAAATACTGGCATTCCTAATTTGATTATTTCTTTTTCAAATATTGGTGCTGAAATCTTTGTTGATCTTAATAAAACTACTATGTCTTTATATTTTATATCTCTTTGTATTTTTTCTTTTGTGTCATAAACTTGAAATTTACTTTCAATTAATTTTTTTATTCTATTTGCTACAAATTGTGCTTCTACTTCTATATCTTCTTTTCTTTCAACTTCTTCTTTTGTTTCTTCGTCATTTTCTGAATCTTCATCTATTTTCTCTACTTCTAGTTCTTCTGCATTTTCTGTTTTTTCTTCAGAACTTTCTATATTAATAATGTCTATTTCTGTTTTTAAATTTTCTCCTGTATTTTCATATTCTGCACCTAAATTTAAATACTCTTCTTCTGTATAATTTAGTTCTCCTAATTCTTCACTCATTATTTTGGAGAAAATTAAATTTGAAAAGTCTAAAACTTCTTTTCTACTTCTGAAGTTTTTAAATAATTGTATTTTTAAATCGTCTTTTTGTGTTTTTTCTTGTTTTAATTTATATTTTTTGTATTTGCTTAAAAATAAGTCTGGTCTTGCTTGTCTAAATCTATATATGCTTTGTTTTACATCTCCAACCATAAAAATATTGTTACCTTTAGAAATTGAGGTTAAAATGTATTCTTGTACTAAATTACTGTCTTGGTATTCGTCTATTGCTATTTCTTCAAATTTTTCTTGATATTTTTTTGCTATTTCTGTAGGATTTCCGTTTTCATCTAGTAATATTTTTAATGCAATGTGTTCAACATCACTAAAATCTACTATATTTTTTTCTTTTTTTCTTTTTGAAAAAAGCTCTGAAAATTCTAGTATTATTTTTTCTAATTTTTTTAAGATTTTATACATATTTATTATGTCTTTAAAGCTTTCTTCTGAATCCATTATTAGCACTTTATCTGCTACATTTTTTAATGAATCTAAAACCTTTCCTCTTGTTTTTTGTGCATTTTCTTTTAAATCTGTTTTTATTTTTGAGTCTACCATCCATCTTCCAAAATCTAATGAATTATAAATAGTGTATGCTTTATCCCAAGTATCTAGATTTGCTTGTAATAGTTCTAATTGGTTTAAATTGCCTCTTAAAAATTCGAAGCTTTTTCTTAATTCTTCACTGTTTTGTAAATTTTGAACCTCTGCTCTTAATTGCAAAACTCCATCCTCTACAATTTCTTTTATTTGTTTTAATAATATTTCTCCCCAGCTGGTTTTTGAAAAGTCTTGTTTTATATCTTCTTGGAAGTTAAACATCTCTATTTTTTCATCTAGCCATTTTTCTGGATATGGATTACTTTGGATATATCTGTATATTGTAAGGATTAGGTCTTTTAGTGGTGTATCATCTCTATATTCTGTATATGTATTTATTAATTTTAGAAAGTCTTCATCTTTATTTTCATATTTTTCTTCAAATAATTCTTCTAATACATCTTGTTCTAAAATTTCTATTTCGGTTTTATCTGCAATTCTAAAGTTTTTTGATATATCAATTTCAAAAAAATTGTTTTTTACAACATCAAGACAAAATGAGTCTATTGTACATATACTTGCTTTATTTAATAGTGTTACTTGCCTTTGTAATTTTTCGTCTGTTGGATTTTCATCTATTTTTTTGTATATTGCTTTTAATACTCTTTCTCTCATTTCTGATGCAGCTGCATTTGTGAATGTTACTACTAAAAGTCTATCTATATCTACTTTTTCATTTATTATTTTATTTATTATTCTTTCAACTAGTACTGCTGTTTTTCCACTTCCTGCTGCTGCTGCAACTAAAATATTACTTCCTTTTTCGTATATTGCTTGTTTTTGTTCATTAGTCCATTTTACTTCATTTGACATAATATTTCTCCTGTTTGTCTTAATTTTTGTTTTCATTCTATCATAGTTTTTTATAAAAAGCAATTTGGGCAATTTGGCAATTTGGGGCAATTTGGTGCCGGTTCTTTTTTGTCCCTGTCTGTCTGTGGGCAATTTGGTG
>ERZ1643249.4146-NODE-4146-length-12340-cov-5.045910_pt1 | contig 12340 bp, 7 predicted proteins | sample MGYA00579263_ERZ1643249 | MGnify/ENA primary metagenome ERZ1643249 (study PRJEB29033, sample SAMEA4952264) | chicken gut metagenome | biome: Broiler Chicken; feature: Gastrointestinal Tract; material: Caecum | place: Ireland | collected 2018 | study: Broiler...
ATGCCCTTTTTCTATTATTTTGGTTTTATTTTTATAAATTTTTCTTTCAAACTAACCTCCCCTGCTTTTATTATACTGATATTATATAAATAACTTTTGCAAAAAGCAATAGTTTTCGTAAAAGTTAATGTATAAATTCAGACAAAAAGATAAAAAAAATTAAAAAGCCTAAATCTTAAATAAATGTGAGTTTTAACCTTCATTAATGAACGTCAAAACTCACAAATTCAAAAGAATAAAGAAAAAATTATTTCTTCTAGTTGTATCATACAATAGTATAAAGCTTACAAAGGTAAAGTAATATAAAATGTAGTACCCTTACCATTTTCTGACTCAAAAGTAATATCTCCATTAAAATGGGCCTTAATTGTAGAATAAGACATATATAAACCAAGGCCAGTACCATTTTTACCTTTAGTAGTAATCATTTCATTAAACAATTTTTCTTTTACCTTATCTGATAATCCTGGGCCATAATCCTTTATTGAAATAACAATTGAATGATTATTATCAGCAAAAGAAATATCCAAATCAATATTTTGTTCAGGTTTTCCCTCATATGCCTGAATTGAATTAGAAATCATATTATTTATTACTTGAACCAAGCTATTTATATCACCATGAAGAATAGTTTTTTCAGGAACATTTAATGAAACCCTTAAATAAATCAAAGCATTTTTCAACTCATGTTTCATTAAAATATCAACCCTCTTAAGTAATTCCTCAACATCAAAAGTCACATTTTCAGTTTCAGACAAAGTAACAGCTTGCCCCTTAACAGCAGTAATAATATCAGACATATAACTTGTATAATCCTTAATTTTAGAAACCCAACTTGACATATCTTTTGCAATATCATGATGATCTTGAGCATTAACCTGAGGATTACCAATTGAAGCATCATATTCTTTTATCAAATCAGTTAAACCTTCAGCAGCACCAGAAATTGACATTATAGGAGTTTTTAAATTATGAGCAATACCACCAATAAGTTGACCAAGAGAAGCCAAACGTTCCTTTTCCATTAATGTATCCTGATTATCATGAAGCTGTTTAATATAACTATTAGTCAAATCTTGAATTCGGTTAAAAGCAATGGTCAAATCGCCAATTTCATCATTTGAATATACAGAAATCTTAGAAGTAAGAGCATTAGATGAATTATTAGAAATATTAGATAAATTCTTAGATATTACTTTCAAATCATTACCGTAATTAAAAGCAATTACAACGATAAAGAACAAATTTACAAAAATAACAATTACAAAAAGCGGAATAATTGAAAATAAAGTATCATTTGTAAAAACAGAATATCTAATACCTAAAATCCAATCTTGTCCATTAATATTTTCTCTAATAAATGCCCCCTGAATAGGATTACCATAATATTCATATGTATGCCCATTATGAGTATCCTCAAAATCAAATATATAAGTTTTAAAGAAATCAGATAAATCAACAGGAGAATAATATACATCGCCACTCTCAGAAATAATGAAAATAGAATCATCTTTAGACTGTAAATTAATATCCTCCAAAATCTGCTTAGCCTCATCAACAGACTCTACATTTTTATTTTCAAAACTTGCTGTTAAATATTGTTTATAATAATTAAACAAAGAATCGCCTTTAGTCTCTGTTGTTTGAGAATACAAAATTAAAAAAGAAAACAATATTGTAAATACAAGTAAAGGCAATAATTGTAAAAACATTTTAACCTTTAAATTAAAACGAATACCATACATAGAATCAGTAATTTTTATCTTTTTAAGAACAGACTCAAAAAGAAAACGACTAAATAAATATATAAGTAAAGCAAGCAAAGAACACATAGAAAAAATTATAAAAGTAACTTTCAAAGAAAACACTAATTCTTGTTTCAACATAAGTAATCCTATAAGAACAAGCAAAGGAGGGACTATTAGAAATATAAGCAACATAACTATAGGAAAATTAAAACAAGTCTTAATTATAGGTATCAATTCTTTAGAGTTCTTTTTTAAATCAAAATTAGTTATATTATCAATTTTATTCAGTTTTCTAAAAAATATAGGAAGTACAATCAGAAAAGTAATAATTGCAAAAAGTACTATAGCCGTATATTGAGTAGTATAATGAAAAAAGTTAACCTTTATTTGAAAATCATTATTAATTGAATCTGGTGGATAATTAAGAAGAATAGGGATTAATGGATAATAAATTAATCCCACAATTAATAGTCCAATAATACAAACAAAGGTTAGTTTCATATTAATAGGTATTTTTCTTAAAAAATTCATCATATCAAAGTCCCCTTATTATAAATTTTAAATAATCTTTAGTTATATTTTGCCATTTAAAATCTAATGAAGATAAAATATTAACAGTTTTACTATTTGAAAAAATGATTTTATCAGAAACAAGTAAATTCTTAACATCAAACTGTTCAACAAAACCTAAATTTTCATTAGAGTCAGAAATCAAAGAAGCAATAGATTTCTCAAAATCATCATTTTGTACATATTTTACCTTAATATCAAATTCATTTAAAATGTCAACGACAGTGTTCATAGAAACATAATTATCATTATATAAATGAAACACATTAACATTATAATCTTTTGATTTATAAATAGCAAGTTTTACAATTGCATCAGCACATAAATCAACAGGAGTCAACTCTAACTGATAATCTTTCAAATAATTAGGTAACATAGCAAGTTTTTTTATAGTCTTCAACTTATTCATAAAACCATTTTCAAAAGAATTAAACTGAAATTTATAATCTGAAAATCTATTAGTTAGATTACCAATTCTATAAATATTTGCAATCAATCCCGTATCTAAAGCTCTAAAAATTTCTTCTTCTGCAATAAATTTACTTCTAACATAAATATTTTCCTTATACTTTTGATTAATATAAAACTTATCTTCATCAAAAACACCATTATAATCAACATTAACAAGTCCAAAACCAGAAACAGTCATTGTTGAAATATGATTAAGTACAGCATTAAAATCTAAGCAAAACCTAATAACATTATCAGTTGCAGTAATATTAATTCTTTCAGAAGAATTATAATTTCCGTAATGTCTAACATCTGCAGCACAATGTATTACATCAGAAATTTTATTTCCAAGTGATGAATATTCTTCATTTGAAAGACCAAAATTATCATCTGTAATATTAGAATCAACAACAAAAATTCTTTTATCAATTAAATCAATATATTTCCCATCAAAATAGTAATTAAGTCTATCAATAAGTCTATACTTAGAAGATAGTCCATTCTTATTTCTAATACTACAATAAACATTAAAATCAGAATTATCCATTACTGATGCCAAAACATGAATACCCAAAAATCCAGTAACACCCGTTAATAAAATATTTTTACTAGACCTATCAGAAATAGAATATAAAGGTTTCTGTATATCAGATATACTAGTAATATGTTTAGAAGAAACTTCAGGTAAAGAAGTATTGCTTGATGTTTCAGAAATTTTCTTAGCAATAGCTTCAATAGTTGGATTATCATAAAAGTCTTGTATTCCTAAATTAATATTATAAATATATAACTTACTAACAAGTTTAATGATCATCAAAGAGTCAACACCATACTCAAAAATATTATCATCAACACCAATATCTAAACTTAAAACTTCTTTGAAAAGTTCATACAGTAGATTCTCTGTACTATTTCGAGGAAGAACCTTATTTTCAGAAACCTGGTGGATAGGTTTGAAAATAGGACTTTTTCTATTAATCTTTCCATTAGGAGTTAAAGGCATAGAATCTATCTGAGTAACTGTCTTAGGAATCATATAATGAGGAAGTGACTTCATAAGATAAACAATTATATCCTGAGACTTAATTGTTTTATCAGAAACTACATAAGCATTTAAAGAATTATCCTGTAACAACACTAAAGCACTGTCAATATTCGGATAAGTCATAATAGCATTTTCAATTTCACCAAGTTCAATTCTAAAACCATGTACTTTAGCTTGAAAATCGCTTCTACCTAAATGTACAATTTCACCGTTTTTTTGGATATATGCTAAATCTTTAGTATTATAAATAATAGAATTATCAAAAGGAGAATTAACAAAAACCTCTTCTGTAAGATCAGGTCTATTATAATACCCTTTGCAAACTCCATCACCACCAATATATAAATTTCCAGGAATATTAGGAGGCAATAAATTTAATTTATCATCCAAAATATAAACTTTAGTATTTGCTATAGGAGTACCAATAGTAATATTTTCCTCATCAGGTGATTCTTTAATAGTAGACCACACAGCAGTTTCTGTTGGACCATACATATTATAAATCTTAAGCCAAGAAAATTTATATAACTGATTAAGTAAAGTCTTAGGCAAAGATTCCCCACCAATCATCAAATCTGTAATATTATTCAAAAATTCAGAATCGTCATTTAATAAAGCAGAAAATCTAGAAGGTGTAGTTTGGATCATATTAACATTATACTTCTTACACAAACTGCCCAAATCTGAAGCAATATTTTGCTCTTGTTCATTTGCAATTACTACAGTTAAACCATTTAGCAAGCCACCCCAAAATTCAGTTACAAAAATATCAAAACAAATAGTTGTAACAGAAACAATCACTTTATCAGAAGAAAAATCAATTCTTTCCTTCAAACCAGCTAAATAATTGTTCACATTTCTGTGCATCAACATAACACCTTTAGGTCTACCAGTAGAACCAGAAGTATAAATTAAATACATCAAATCATCAGGAGTATTCACAACAGATAAATTATCAGAAGAGTAATTTTTATAAATATCTCCATCCAAACAAATATTAATTTTGCTATTAAACTCATAAAGATTTTCAGTAGAATTATCAACTAAAATTAATTTTGCACCAGAATCATCAAGCATATATGAAACTCTTTCTTCCGGATAATCAGGATCTATTGGAACATAAGTAGCACCAGCTTTCAATATAGCCAAAATACCAACAGCCATTTCTAAAGAACGTTTTGTTACAATTCCAACAAACATATTTGATGTAATTCCTTTTTCTTCTCGTAGGAAATTTGCCAATTGATTAGATTTTCTATTCAATTCATCATATGTCAATTTTTTATCTTCAAAAACTACGGCAACTTTATCAGGAGTTTTACTACACTGAATTTCAAACAATTCATTTATAGTTTTACTTTTTGGATAATCTAAAAAAGTATCATTAAAATTATAAAGCAAATCCTCTTTTTCAGAAGAAGTAACAATTTCAATATCATCTACTAAAATATCTTCATTATTAATAATTTGATTAATAATATATAATATTCTATTATGAATATCATCAATTTCATTTTCATCAAACTTATCAACTTTATAATCATAAAACAATTTCAATATACCAGTATTATCTAAATCATAAATATGAATATCCAAACTATTAGAAAGATAACCATTAAAGTCCCAATTAGTTGAATAATCAATATCAGAAGACTTTGAATTATCTCTTGCATTTTGATAAGAGATAATAGTATCATACAAATTATTAGAAAATTTATATTTATTTCTTAAAAATTCTAATAATTTAGAATAAGGATATTTGTGATGTCTAAACATTGAAAATTGAGAATCCGCAACATCCTTAGCTAATTTTACAAAAGAAGGATTATCATATATTTCAATTTTCATTGGCAAAGTATTAATAAAAAGTCCCATCATATTTTTTTCTTTAAGGCCATTTCTATTTAAAATAGGAGAACCAATAATTACATCCTGTACACCAGTTATTCTATATAAATAGATAGAATAAACAGTCATTAAAAAAGTAAAAGCCGAAATATCATTTTGCTTACAAAAATTCAAAATTTCTTTACTATTATCCAAAGAATAAATTTTTCTTTTACCAATTTGTAATGTGTTTTGAGAATTTTTTTGCGAAAAAGAAACACAGGATGGACAATTTTTAAATTTATCCTCCCAAAATTTTTTATCTTTCTTAAATTTTTCAGAATTCAAATATTTTTGCTCAGACTCAATAAACTCAACATAAGAAGGGTCTAAGGCATCAGAAATATCCTCAGACTTTAATAATTTATTATAAATATCAATAATTTTATTAACTAATAAACTCATGCTCCAAGCATCAGAAATAAGATGATGTGTAACAATATTAAATCCACCAGTCTCATCCTTAAATTTTATAATATTAAATCGATATAATGGGTAATTAGTTATATCAAATTTATAACTAATAAAAGATTTCTCTAAATTATGCAACTCTTCAGCAGAATTAACACAAATAACATCAATTTTTTCATAAGTATAATCTTTTACATATTGATATAAAAGACCGCCCTCAAAATAAAATGAAAGACGCATACCTTCATTTTTTTTAATAAAAATATTAATTGCTTTATCCAATAAATCAAAATCAACTTTCTGATGAATCAACAAAGTACCACCAACATTTGAAATGCTTGTAGATTCATAAAATTTATCAGTAAGCCAAATAGATTCTTGTGGAATTGTTAAACGATAGTTCTTCTTCATAATATACCTCGATTCAATAAATTAATTAATATTAACCACATTATACAAATACAAGTGAAAAAAATCAAATATTTTGTAAAAAAAAATAAAAAAATGTCGTAAAATTTATTGAAATTCAGTACAACATAAAAATGAACTGTGATAAAAAAATAGAACTAAAATCTTGTAAAATAAAAATAAATAATATAAAATTAAAGAAAAAAGAAAGAAGTGATTGTTATGGGAAACAACACAAAAAGAAAAGTATACGAATCAAGAAAGGTAAAAGATTTTAGAGAACTAGTTGAATACTCAACCACACATTATGCAGACAATATAGCATATAAATACAAAAAAGATTATACTGCAAAAAATATAGAATATATTGAAAAAACATACAAACAAACAGGAGAAGACATTAAAGCATTAAGTACATCATTACTAGAAAAAGGATTGGAAGGAAAAAGGATTTTATTAGTTGGAGATAATAGTTATGAATGGTGTATAAGTTATTTAGCAATCACATGTGGAAATATGATAGTAGTACCAATAGACAAAGCATTACCAGATATTGAAATGCAAAGACTAATAATAAGAAGTGAAGCAGAAGCAATAATATGTGACAAAAAATATATAGAAACAGCAGAAAAAATAATAGAAAATCAAGAAGGAAATTTAAAAACAATTATATGTACCAAAAATACAAAAGAAAAATATAATAACATACCAGAATTATTAAAACAAGGAAAAAACTTATTAGAAGAAGGAAACAAAAAATATAAAGAAATAAAAGTAGATCCAAACAAAATGTCAATAATGTTATTTACATCAGGAACAACAAATGAACCAAAAGCAGTAATGCTATCACAAACAAATATCTGCTCAAACCTAGCAGATATAGCCTCATATGTAAAAATATATTCAACAGATACATTATTATCATTCTTACCAATACATCACACATTTGAATGCACAATAACATTTTTATATGGATTTTATAGTGGGGCAACAGTAGCATTTTGTGATGGACTAAGATATATACAAAAAAACCTAGCAGAATATCAAGTATCAATATTAGTAGCTGTACCACTAGTATTAGAAACAATGTATAAAAAAATACTAAAAGGAATAGAAGAAAAAGGAAAAACAAAATTAATAAATACAATGACAAAAATATCAAACACATTACTAAAATGCAAAATAGACTTAAGAAAAATACTATTCAAACAAGTATTAGAAAACTTTGGAGGACACTTAAGAGTAGTATTTTATGGAGCTGCTCCAATGAACAAAAGTACAATAATAGGATTTAACAACTTAGGAATATCACTAGTACAAGGTTATGGACTAACAGAAACATCACCAGTAATATCAGCAGAAACAGACAAAGAAAAAAGACCAGGTTCAATTGGACTAGTATTACCAAATTTAGAAGTAAAAATTGCAAATAAAAATAAAGAAGGAATAGGAGAAATTACAGTAAAAGGACCAAGTGTAATGCTAGGATATTACGAAAATGAAGAAGAAACTAAAAAAGTTCTAAAAAACGGATGGTTTAGCACAGGAGATTATGGATATATAGATGAAGATGGATTTATATACATAACAGGAAGAAAAAAAGACATAATAGTATTAAGAAACGGAAAAAACATATATCCACAAGAATTAGAATTCCTAATAAACAAAATACCATATGTATCAGAATCAATTGTATACTCAAGAGACAGCAGTAGCACAGACACAATGCTATGTGCAAAAATAGTATATGATGAAGAACACATAAAAGAAATATTAGGAGAAAAAACAGAAAAAGAATATACAGATATTCTATGGGAAGAAATAAAGAAAATAAATCAAGAATTGCCAGTATACAAACACATAAAAAAAATAACCATAACAAAAGAACCACTTAAAAAAACAACAACACAAAAAGTAAAAAGATATGAAGAATTAAAAGTATTAAAATAATAAAAAAACGAATTAAACACACGATATTTGGAAAGAATATTACAGAGGTGTTTAATATATGAGAAAAAAGAAAAACATCAAGAAAAAGATAGTGCTAACAGCAATCTTTTTAATACTAATATGGATTTTAGGATTTTACCTATACACTACATATACAAACATAGAAATTTCGGAATCAGAATATAAAACACAAAAAACACTTTCCACAGAAGAAGAACAAACTGTGGAAACAATAGAAGAAAACAGCACAAAAATAGCAGATATAATAGAAGAAACAACACAAAGTGTAGTAGGAATCTCGAAACTAAAAAGTGCAGGAAGTTCAATATTTGGAACAAGTAACGAAGAAGAATTAGGATTAGGAACAGGAATCATAATAACAGAAGACGGATATATATTAAGTAATGAGCATGTAACAGGAGAGAAATACAGCAAATGTTATATAACACTAGAAGACGGAAAAAAATACACAGGAACAGTTATGTGGAGTGACGAAAGTGTAGACTTATCAATAACAAAAATAGATGCCAAAAATTTAAAATATGTAACATTAGGAGACTCCAAAGAAATAAGAGTAGGAGAAACAGTATATGCAATAGGAAATCCAATAGGATTTGAATTCAGAAGAACCGTTACATCAGGAATAATAAGTGCGAAAAACAGAAGCATAAAACTAGAAGAAGGCGAAAAACAAACATATATGTCAGACCTAATACAAACAGACGCAACTATAAACCCAGGAAACAGTGGAGGACCATTAATAACACCATCAGGAGAAGTAATTGGAATAAACACAGTAAAAATATCATCAGCAGAAGGAATAGGATTTGCAATACCAATAAATGTAGTAAAAAATGTAATAGAAAGTTTCAAAAACACAGGAAACTTCGAACAAGCAACAATGGGAATATATGCATATGACAAAGAAGTAATACCATATCTAAACTCTGGGCTAAGTTTTGAAGACGGAATATATGTAGCACAAATAACAAAAGGAGGACCAGCAAGCAACACAGAATTAAAAGAAGGAGACATCATATTATCAATAGACGAAAACAAATTAAGTACAATGAATGACTTACGAGAATACATTTACACAAAAAAACCAGGAGACACAGTCAATTTGAAAATAACAAGAGGAAAAATAAATAAACAAATAACAATAACACTGGGAAAAAAGGAACGTTAGGGACACGCCAAAACGTTCCTTTTTTTCTCCAAACTAGCTTCTATCTAAGGATAAACAAGATTTTTGAAAAAATATTTTTAAATAAAAAGAATATTAAGACATTCAATAATGTTCTTCTTTTTCTTAAAAGACCTTTGTAAAAATAGTATTTTAAATATTTACTAAATAAAATAAACTCTAAATAAGATTTCCAATGTTACTCAAACTTAACCTAAAGAGTTTGACAACGTTCATAAAACTTACCACAAAATCGAAAGTTACTCAAAATTAATAGAATCCTGAAATTTAAACTTTCGAGAATAATCCCTTGTTTCAGAATTTGAAATAATGACTTCAGAACGATTCTGTTTCAAAAATTCAATAATTTCATAAACATCAATCCAAATTTCATTAGGGCTATCCACTTGAGATTCATCAAAAATAAGTTGCATACCAAAATGAAGATGAGGAACATTTATATTATTAACATTTTCTTTTATGCTATATCCAGTCATTCCCAGATATCCAATAACATCACCAGCTGAAACAGTAGACCCTTCTTTTAAATCTGGAACATAAGGATGATTTTTTCTAAGATGAGCATAGTAATAATATCTTTTACCATCAAAACTACGAATACCAATACGCCATCCACCATATTGATTCCAACCCAAATGTTCAACAGTCCCTGATTCAACAGCTATTATTGGAGTCCCAATACTTCCCATTAAGTCATTACCCAAATGTGTTCGTTTAAACCCATAAGAACGGGAATTACCAAAATCATCATAATGGCTAAAATTATAATTCTTAGCAATAGGTAAAAAAGCTTTTAATCCATATCTATTTTCAAAAGAAGCGGTTTCAGAATCAGTTTTTTTAGAAACATCAGAAGAATTAGAAGTACTAGAATTACCAGAAGTGTCAGAGTCACCAGAGGTATCAATTGAATAATTACCTATAAATCCCCCAAGAACAGCAGAATAAGCTTCTAAATAATAAGAATAATATTTCATAGAATTCGTCAACTCTTGCATACTTTTTCCACTATTTAACTCAGAAATCAATTTATCCAAATCTGAAGACTTAAAATTTTTAAAATCACCGCCATTTTTACAAGCAAGATAGCTAAGAAGTTCAATCCAATTATAAACAACAGAATTAGAATTATTATGAGACTGTATATCTAAAGAAGAAGTTAACTTCATAGCCTCGCAAGTTACGTTAAAATCCACCCATTTAATAAAATCCTCAGAATTATCGTTAGAATCCTCAGAATTTTCATCATCATGAGAAAAAGAAAAATATATTAAAAAAGAACCTGATAGCAAAACAATTAATATAAAAACAAATACCAAAATAAATATTTTTTTATTAAAAACAAAAGAACGAATAAACACAAAAATCCCCCTATAAAATAATATTAAAAAAACAAAAAAATAGAATAGAGATTGAAAATTTTTATAATTAATATATAATAAAAAGAAATCTATAAAATAAAAAGGAGAGATCTTATGAATAAGTACATGGAAAAAGCAAAAGAAAAAGCAGACTATGGAATAAAAAATAATGAAGGAGGGCCATTTGGAGCAGTAATAATAGACAAAGAAGGAAATATAATCGCAGAAGGAAACAATAAAGTATTAAAAAACAATGATCCAACAGCACATGCTGAAATAACAGCAATAAGAGAGGCATGTAAAAAATTAAATACATATGACTTATCAGAATATATACTATACACCTCATGCGAACCTTGTCCAATGTGTTTATCTGCAATAATATGGTCAAACATAAAAAAAGTTTTCTATGGATGCACTAGAAAAGATGCAGGAGAAATAGGATTTAGAGATGATATGATTTATGAATATTTAAAAGGAAAAAATAAAGAATTAATAAATCTAGAAGAAATAGACAGAGAAGAATGTCTAAAAAGTTTTGAAAAATACAAAGAAAACAATGGAATTATCTATTAGGAACGTTAGGGACACACCAAAACGTTCCTAATTTTAAATTATTAAACATTTGAATGTGCCTAAATCTAAAGGCTTTCTAATATTGAAAATAAATGACATGGAATTATATGATATTAAAAATGATTATTGTTACAATTTAAAATTATTAAATATTAAAAATTTCTAAAAATTGATAAAAACAAGGAGCCTCTAAGAACATAAGAATTTTAGGGACGATTTGGCATGTCCCCAACGTTCCTAAAAAAATGTTTACATAAATATTGAATAATATTCAAAGTTATGATATAATATAGATTAACTATTTGTTATCAAAAAAATTGGAGGTCAAAAAATGAAAAATTTAAATCTTTTTAACAAATTTTATTTAGACAAAGAAAAGGATATAATTGTAAATCTATATAAAACAAATGAAGATGAATTGACATATATTCTAGAAACTCCAAATCATAACTCAGGAAATTTAATAACCAATTTAGCAAAATTATGCAATGTAAAAACAATAAAAAATGAAAATGATATGAAAATAATAAAAGGAACTATACCAGCAAGTATTAATGGAGATAATGAAATAGTATATATCTTCAGACTTGGTGGATTTAAGATTGCAAATATATATGAAAATGGAAAAATTGAAATAAAAGCAAAAATACCAGCTATAACAAAAACACTTATGTCACAAACTAAAGAATATAATTTACCTATAGAAAAGACAATAGTAAAATCTTAC
>ERZ1643249.4148-NODE-4148-length-12336-cov-7.145754_pt1 | contig 12336 bp, 11 predicted proteins | sample MGYA00579263_ERZ1643249 | MGnify/ENA primary metagenome ERZ1643249 (study PRJEB29033, sample SAMEA4952264) | chicken gut metagenome | biome: Broiler Chicken; feature: Gastrointestinal Tract; material: Caecum | place: Ireland | collected 2018 | study: Broiler...
GGCGAAGTCCGCAGCGCGTGCCGTGTGGCACGGGCAAGGGCTTCAACAAAGTATGAGCGCATAGTTTCCGCTTTTGATCGGTTTCGTATTACTCCCTTACAGTATCAAGCCATAGGGGAGTAGTCGGCTTTCTGAGCGATACCGTCCACATATTGCGGCGAATGCCGCGGGCGCTATCTGAAATGACGAGACTTATGCGCAAATCGGCGTTTTTCCGCCGCTTTGCGCATAAGTTTTTTTATAGAGCCGTATCTTGCCCGTAAACTGCGGGATCGTGCGCGTTCCGGAAGGGCGCGCGATCGGAAGGAGATTGATCGTGAGTATTTGGGAAGTCCTCCTCATCGGGGCGGCGCTCGCCATGGACGCCGTCGCCGTGAGCATGACGAACGGCATGACGGAGCCGCGTATGCGCCCCGTAAAAGCGTTGGCGATCGCGCTGACGTTCGCCGTGTTTCAGTTCGTCATGCCCGTGATCGGCTATTACTGCGGGTATGCGTTCGCGTCCGTCGTCGAGCGCATCGCGCCGTGGCTCTCGTTCGTTCTGCTCGCGTTCATCGGCGGGAAAATGATCGTGGACTGCATTTTGGAGATGCGCGAACGCAAAAAGGCGGGGCAGGCGGAACTCCCGCGCGAAGAACGCCCGCTCGGCGCGGGAAAACTTCTGGTGCAGGGCGTGGCGACCAGCCTCGACGCGCTCGCCGTGGGCGTAACGCTGCTTGCGGCGGAAACGCAGTCCTCCCTTCCCTTCCACGCCGCGGCGTGCGCCGCCGTCATCGGCGCGGTCACGTTTATTCTCGCATTTGCCGCCGTGTACGTGGGCAAAAAGGTGGGGAACAAATTCGCCGGTTCCGCGGGGATCGCCGGCGGGATCGTGCTCATCGTCATCGGCTTGAAGATCCTGCTCGAAGGCGTGCTTTGAAAATTTTCTTGACTATCTTGACTTTCCGTATGAGGGCTGTTATAATATACATAACAGAAGAGGGGTCGCTTATACGGGAGAAGAGGATATGGCAAAGAGAATAAAACACTACGATTTTACGAGAAAACCGCTCAAAGCGAGCGGGTTCTGGATGTGGATCGCGCGGCAGTTCGCGATCAAACCCCGCCTGAAAGGGCGCAAAATCACCGTAAAGAAGATGAATATGACGGGCATCGAGCCGCCGTACTTTCTGTGCGTCACGCACGCGAGCATGCTCGACTTTCCCGCAATGTACACGGCGGTCGCGCCGCACAACGCGAACAACGTCGTCGCCATCGACGCGATCCGCGACGTCGGGGACTGGATCATGCGCAGGCTCGGCTGTATCTGCAAGCGCAAGTTCGTAAAAGACCTCAACCTCATCCGCAATATGCGCTATTGCGTGGACAAGTATAAATCCATCGTCTGCATCTATCCCGAGGCGCGCTATACGCTGGACGGAACGACGGGATTTCTGCCCGATTCTCTCGGGAAGATGAGCAAGCTCTTAAAAGTGCCCGCCGTCGTGCTGCGCCTGTACGGCACGTTCGTTGCCGCGCCGCAGTGGAACAAAGACGAGCAGTATCTGCCCATTATGTGCGAGTTGGAGTGCGTCGCGACCGCCGAAGAGGTGAAAAAATTGAGCGCCGACGAGCTGAACGCGCGCATTCACCGCGCCATGCAGCGCGACGACTACGCCTATCAGCGCGAGCAGGGCATTCTGCTGAAAAATCCCCGCCGCGCAAACGGATTGCACAATATCCTGTACCAATGCCCGCACTGCGGCACGGAGTTTAAAATGGAGTCCTCGGGTACGCGCCTTTGGTGTACCGCGTGCGGCAAGGGCTGGCAGATGACGGAGCTTTCCGAGCTTGTCGCCGAAGAGGGGGAGACGGAGTTTTCGCATATTCCCGACTGGATGGCGTGGGAGCGGCAGAACGTCCGCGCGGAAGTGCGTTCGGGCAGTTACCGTTTCGAGGACGACGTCACCGTACATACCCTCCCCAATGCGAAGCGGTTTTACGATCAGGGCATGGGCAAACTCATTCAGACGCCCGAGGGAACGAGGCTCGTCTGTACGGCGTACGGCGAGCCGCGCGAGCTGTTCTGGGCGGGGACGGAGCTGGAAAGCGTTCACGTCGAGTACGACTATCCCTACCGCAAAGATAAGTACAAAAAGAACATTTTCGGGGACTGCGTGGATATTTCCACGCCCGACGACAGTTATTGGCTGCACCCCGTCTCCAACCGCGATCAGCTCACGAAGATCTCCCTTGCCACAGAGGAAATCTACCTTCTCGCCAAGGAAAAAGTGAAGGAACGCGGCAAAGAGGAGGCGGACGCCCCCGCACTCAGACGGCAGGAGGAGAACAGGGTCTGACCTGTTCCGAAAAACAGAAAACGCGGCGCGCGGGCAGTTGCCCGCGCGCTTGACTTTCTGCGGGAAACATGATAGGCTATATTGCGGAAGAACCAATCGAATTGTGGAGAAAACGCGTGAAACATCTGTTTTCCTGTATCCGGCCGTATCGGGCGGAGGCGATCCTCTCGCCCCTTTTCAAACTGCTCGAAGCGTGTATGGAACTTCTCGTTCCGCTCGTCGTGGCGGACATTGTGGACGTGGGCATCGCGTCGGGCGACGCGACGTATATCGTCACGCGCTGCCTTATCCTCGTCGCGTTCGGCGTGGCGGGGCTTGCCTTTGCGCTCACGGCGCAGTTTTTTGCGGCAAAGGCGGCGGTGGGGGCGAGCGCCCAGCTCAGAAGCCGTCTCTTCGATAAGCTGCAATCCTTTTCCTATACGCAGATCGACGAGACGGGCACGGCGACGATGATCACCCGCATGACGAGCGACGTCAATCAGGTACAGGCGGGCGTGAACATGACGCTCCGCCTGCTCCTGCGCTCGCCCATCGTCGTGTTCGGCGCGACGATCATGGCGTTCATCGTCGACCCCATGGTCGCGCTCGTGTTCGTCGCCGTTCTGCCTCTTCTGACCGCGGCGATCGTCGCCGTCATGGCGGCGTGCATTCCGCTCTATAAGCGGGTGCAGGGTCACGCGGACGGCGTGTATTTGCAGACGCGGGAAAATCTTGCGGGCGCGCGCGTGGTGCGGGCGTTCTGCAAAGAGGCGGACGAAGTGGAGGAATTTGGCGGGCGCAACAAAAAGCTCAGCCGCGAACAGGAGAAGGTGGGGCGCATTGCCGCGATCACCAATCCGCTCACCTTTGCGCTCGTCTCCGTCGCCGCGATCGCGCTCGTCTGGGTCGGCTCTCTCCGCGTGGACGGCGGCGCGATCTTGCAGGGCGACGTCGTCGCGCTGTACAGCTATCTCTCGCTTATTCTCGTCGAGCTTGTCAAGCTCGCCAATCTCATTTTTACCGTCTCCAAGGCGATCTCCTGCGAAAAGCGCATCGAACAGGTGCTGAACGCCGAGGGCGAGCCGTCCGTGCTCGCGCCGCCCGCCGAAAAGAAGGGGGACGCGGCGTTCTCCTTCGAGAACGTCTCCTTTGCCTACGCGAAGGGGGGCGCGCCCGCGCTGCATAACGTCACGTTCTCCGCCGCCCGCGGCGAAGTGGTGGGCGTTCTGGGCGGAACGGGTTCGGGCAAGACGACGCTCGTCAACCTTCTGCCCCGCTTCTATCCCGCAAGCCGCGGCGTGGTGCGCCTCGGCGGCGACGACGTGAATACGATCCCTGCCGGGGAGCTGCGCGCCCGCATCGGCGTCGTGCCGCAGAAGGCGGCGCTCTTCCGCGGGACGATCCGCTCCAACCTGCTCTGGGGCAAGGCGGACGCCACGGAAGAGGAGCTGGAACGTGCGGTGCGCATCGCGCAGGCGGCGGATGTGGTCGCCGCCAAGGGCGGGCTGGACGGCGAGATCGCGCAGGAGGGGAAGAACCTCTCGGGCGGACAGCGGCAGCGGCTCACCATCGCCCGCGCGCTCGTGAGAGACCCCGAACTGCTCATTCTCGACGACAGCTCTTCCGCGCTCGACTATGCGACGGACGCGCGCCTGCGCGCCGCGCTCAAAGAGCTGGACTGCACGGTGGTGGTCGTCTCCCAGCGCATCGCGTCCGTGCGGCACGCCGATAAGATCGTGGTGCTCGACGACGGCGGCGTGGCGGGGATCGGCACGCACGACGAACTGCTCCTCTCTTGCAGGGTGTACCGCGAGATCTTCGCATCGCAGGAAAAGGAGGCGGTATCATGACGCGCGCCTCCGCTTTCCGCGGGATTCTCCGCTATCTCCGTCCGCAGATGCCCCTTGTGGCGATCTCCCTGCTCGCGGCGCTCGTCAGCGCGCTCGCGCAGCTCGCCGTGCCGTACTTCGTGGGGCGGGCGATCGACTGCATCGTCGGCGCGGGCAATATCGACTACGCGCATATTTACAGGCTGTTCATCGTCATCGGCGCGTGCATTGCGGCGGCTGCCGCGGCGCAGTACCTGATGAGCCTCGTCAATAACCGCATCGTCTACCGCACTCTTTCCCGCCTCCGTCAGGACGCGTTCGCAAAGCTCCAACGCCTGCCTTTCAGATATCTCGATTCGCACGCCTACGGCGAAACGGGCGGGATCGTCCTCGCCGACGCGGAACAGTTCGCCGACGGGCTTCTGCTGGGATTCACACAGCTGTTTACGGGCGTCGTGACCATTCTGGGCGTTCTTGTCATCTTATTCGTGCTCCGCTGGGAGATCGCGCTCATCGTGCTGTTTGCAACGCCCGTCTCCCTCTTTGCGGCGCGGTTCATCTCCTCGCGCACCTACAAGACCTTCAAAAAACAGGCGGAGGTGCGCGCCGAGCAGACGGCGTTCATCGACGAAGCCATCGGAAACCTCAAAGTCGTCAAGGCGTACTCGCACGAGGACGAAAACGCCGCCTTCTTCCGCGAACAGAACGAGCAGTTCCGCCGCTGTTCGCTGCGCGCCGTGTTCTTCTCCTCCACGACCAACCCCACGACCCGCTTTATCAACTCGCTCATCTACGCGGGCGTCGCGCTCACGGGCGCGCTCCTCGTCATCTCCACGGGCGGGGCGTTCAGCGTGGGACTTCTCACGAGCTGCCTTTCCTACGTCAATCAGTACACGAAGCCCTTTAACGAGATCACCGAAGTGCTCGCCGAATTCCAGAACGCCATCGCGTGCGCGGGACGCATCTTCACGCTGATCGGCGAGGAGGAAGAGCCGGGCGATCAGTCTCTTCCCGACCTCGGACACGCGGCGGGCGAAGTCACGCTGCGGGACGTGGCGTTCTCCTATCGGGAGGATACCGAACTCATCAAGGGGCTGAACGTCTCCGTGCCCGCGGGGCGGCGCATAGCCATCGTCGGTCCCACGGGCTGCGGCAAGACGACGCTCATCAACCTTTTAATGCGCTTTTACGACGTGGACGGCGGTTCCGTCTCGGTGGACGGGCAGGACGTCCGCGCCGTCACGCGCAGGTCGCTGCGCAAGAATTACGGCATGGTCTTGCAGGAGACGTGGCTCAAACGCGCCACCGTGCGCGAAAACCTGTGCATGGGCAACCCCGACTGCACGGAAGAGGAGATGCTCGACGCGGCGCGCGAAGCGCACGCGGACGGCTTTATCCGCCGTCTGCCGCAGGGGTACGATACCGTGATCGGCGCGGCGGGAAGCCTGAGCGAGGGTCAGCGGCAGCTCCTGTGCATTGCGCGGGTCATGCTCTGCCGCCCGCCCATGCTCATTCTCGACGAGGCGACGAGCAACATCGATACCCGCACCGAGCGGCTGGTGCAGGACGCCTTCGCGCGGCTGATGGAGGGGCGGACGTGCTTCATCGTCGCGCACCGCCTTTCCACGATTAAGAACGCCGACCTCATTCTCGTCATGAACGCGGGGCGCATCGTCGAACAGGGTACGCACGAGGAGCTGCTCGCGAAAAACGGCTTCTACGCCGAACTCTACCGCGCGCAGTTTTAAATCGCGGGAACGATTGCGCGGCGTACGGCAGAAATGCCGTACGCCGCGCTTTTTATCGCCGTTCGGGGGCGCGTTCTTCTTTACATTTACGGAAGGGTGTGGTACAATGGCGGCGTGAGAGAGAGGGTAAAACACGTCAGAAAACATCTGGGGAACGGATTCCAGATCGTACTCGTGGGGGCGCTGACCGGCACGTTTGCGGGCGTCGTCGTCACGTTATATACCGTCCTCGCCGCCATGGCGGAGGACTTTTCGCGCGGATATTACGCATTTTTCCGCGCGCAGCCCGCGTTTATCCCGCTGCTGCTGCTTGCGCTCTTTCTCGGCGCGATCGTCATTGGCGGAACGCTCCGCTTTCTGCCCGTTATCCGCGGGAGCGGCATTCCGCAGACGGAGGGCGCGCTGCGCGGGCTGATGCGGTTCAAGTGGTACAGGGCGCTCACGGGAATGTTCGCCGCGAGCCTGTTCACCATTTTCATGGGGCTTTCGGCGGGCGCGGAGGGTCCGAGCCTCATGATCGGCGGCGCGTGCGGCTGCGGCGCGAGCGATATGCTCAGGCGGAACGCGCTCATCCGCCGCTATCAGATCACGGGCGGCGCCTGCGCGGGGCTTGCGGTCGCGTTCAACGCGCCGTTCACGGGCATGATGTTCGCCTTTGAAGAGGGGCAGAAGCGGTTCACGCCCGAAGTGTTTGTGTGCGCGTTTTCCTCCGTCGTGTTTGCGGTTCTGGTGCGCAACCTGCTCTATGCGGCGTTCGGCATGGATGTCGGCGCGTATTTCACCACCTTTTCCTTTGCGGCGGCGGACGGCACGCAGCCCGTTTTCTACGCGTATGTGCTCCTTGCCGCGCTCGTGTGCGCGCTCGCGGGCGTCGGATTTTACTTCCTCGTATTTTTCGCCAAGCGTCTGTTCGCGCGGCTCACGTTCTGGAAGGGCGTCGGCAAGATGACCATTCCCTTCCTGCTTGCGGGCGCGGCGGGGCTCCTGACCGCCTACGCGATGGGCGGCGGGCATGACTTCATCTCCGCGCTCGGCAGCGGTTCGGAGGGCGTGGAACGCATCTTTTCCTCGCCGCTCTGGGCAACGGTGCTCATCGTCGTGATCGTAAAACTGATTCTTACCGTCGTCAATATGGGCGCGGGCGTACCCTGCGGCGCGTTTATCCCCATGCTCGCCGTCGGCGCGGGCATCGGCGCGCTCATGAGCTATCTCTGTGGCGCGATGGGCATGGACGCGGCGTATTCGGACGCGCTCGTCGTCATCTGCATGGCGGCGTTCTTCACCACCGTCGTCAAAGCGCCCATCACGGGCGTCGTCATGACGGTCGAACTCACATGGAATTACCTCTTTCTGCTGCCCGCGGTCATCGGCGTGGCGGTGGGGTATCTCGTCGGAGAGCTGTTCCGCACCAAACCCATTTACGACAGACTGCTCGACGATATGCTTGCGGAGAACCGCAAGGGGGAAATGGCGCAGTCCTTTGCGGTGCGCTGCCGCGTGACGGCGGAAGGCATTGCCGCGGGGCGCGCCGTGCGCGATATTCTCTTTCCGCCCGATGTCCGCATTCTCCGCGTTGAGCGCGGCGACGCGCATTTTACGCCCGACGGGAACACGGTTCTGCTTGCGGGCGACGTGCTCACCGTGGAGGGCGAGGAGCAGGAGGGAGACGAAGTGCGCGAGACGCTCGCCGAAACGCTCGGCGAGGAGATTTCCGATGAAACTGACCCGCGATAATGCGGGTTTTTCTTTTTTCCGTATAAAACGCCGCACGGCTGTCCAAAATAGAGCGTGTAAGGGAGGTCGGCATGGACTTTATCAAGACGCAGACCTATCACAATCTCGCGAGAGGATTCGCGGGAGAGTGTCAGGCGGGAATGCGGTACCAACTTACGGCGAAAGCGGCGATGAAGCAGGGCTATGAAGCGCTTGCAAACGTCGTCCGCTCGATTGCAAAGAACGAGACGAACCATGCGAGGGTATTCTTTGAACAGATGCTCCAAAACGGCGGGAGCAGGGACGACGTGCATATCGATGCGCACTATCCCTTCCATGCGGGTACGCTCGAAGAGAATCTGCGCTTTGCAATGGCGGACGAAGAGGCGGAGGCGGAAAACGTCTATCCGTCGTTTGCGAAGATCGCCCGCGAAGAGGGGTTTGGGCAGATCGCGCTCAAATTCGAGCAGATTGCGAAGGTGGAAAGTCATCATCGGATCATCTTCAACTATCTTGCCGAGGCGTTCAAGGACGGCTCTCTCTACGCGGCGGAGCGTCCGATGCTGTGGATTTGCAGCGAGTGCGGCTATATGCACACGAGCAAGGAAGCGTGGAACGTATGTCCGCTGTGCGGAGCGTCTCAGGGCGAAGTAGAAGTGCATCTTCCCTTCACGAAAGATCATCTCTGAAAAACGCGGCTTTTCTGCGGCGGATTTCGGGAGATCAAAGGAGATTATCGTATGAAAAAGAACAACAACAAGGCGAATGCCGGAAAGCAGAACGTCAAGAATGCGCAGAACGGTCAGAACAACGCGAAGAACTGCGGCAGGCAGAATCCCGGCGACTGTGACAGATAAGCGCAAGAACCTGAAACAAGGCTCCGACATGGCGTCCGAAGAGGACGCGCTCGGCAGCTACACGGGGGTGAATACGGAGAACCCGTATGAAACGCCCGTTCAGGACGCGGACGATCTGTAACCGTCAGCGCGGAACATTCTGAAAACAAAAGGATGCCGCCGCCCCATCGGGGCGGCGGCGTTCTTTTCTCGCGTCATATTGTGGCGGCGTGATTTTCCTCACCGAGAGAGGCGACGCGGCGGCGGGATTTTTGCCCTCCCTGTGCAAGGGTGAGACATGCGTAATGCGCAGCAGCGCGGTGCGCTGTGCGCGCATGGCGAACTAAGGAATTGCCTTTATCAGCGGCAATTCCGTGCCCGCAGGCGGCACACTACCTTGGTGCCGCCAAGAGGGTGCCGAACGAAGAGAGGCGGGAGGGTTGTAAAGGCACATGCCGTGCAGGCACAACAACCCCTCCGTTTCGCTTCGCTCAACACCTCCCCTTACACAGGGGAGGCTTTCCCCTGCGCAGGGGGCAACGAACGTCGGGCGGGCAGAAAATCCGCTTTTGCGGCAAATGCGGCGCGGCATTTTTCCGCGCGGCGGATTATTCCACGAGGTCGTCCAGCGGGACGTCGTACAGTTTCGCCAGCAGGATAAAATGTTTCAGCGTGGGAAGGGTGATGCCCGCTTCATAGGCATGGTAGGAAGCGTACTTTACGCCGATCTGCTGTGCGACGTAGGATTGCGTAAAGCCGTATTGCAGGCGCAGCCGTTTTAAATTTTCACTCAGTCGGTATAATTCCTGCATATTTTCTCCTCCGACACTTGACATTTTACAGTTTGAAACTGTAAATCGGCAGGAATGCAGTTTCAAACTATATCAGGTCGCCTGCGCCGGGCGGGCAGAAAATCCGCTTTTGCGGCAAATGCGGCGCGGCAGTTGTAAAGGGCGCGGAAATGTGGTATAATAGAGAAAATGTGAAATTCACGGAGTTTTCACCGTACGGTCATGACGCCGTCCGCGCGGAGAACGTATAATAATGACGAACAAGGTATCGTCAGAAATCAGCGAAGAGAGGTAACGCGTATGAAAAAGAGATGGCTTGCGTGTACGTCACTGCTCGTTGCGGCGGTGATGTCGGTCGCGCTTGCGGGCTGTTCCATATTCGGATCGACGACTGCGGACGGGAACACGCCCTCCAAGGTTGCGGTGAGCAGCGGGGCGGCGGATTCGCGCGAAGAATTCCTCGCCGCGCAGGAGACGCCCTCCGGCTGGCGTCAGCTCTATGAGGAGGCTGTCGCGGACGGATATACGGGGACCTATATCGATTTCCTCAAAGAGATCGGCGCAACGTCGGCAGATCCGAGCGCGAGCGTGAACGCGGCGGTCAACACCGTCACGGGCATCGAGTGCGCGTTCACGGAGTATGTCCAGACGGCGAGCGGCCGTCCCACGTCCCAGACGCAGACGGTGCACTCCGCGGGCGCGGGCGTGATCTATTCCATCGACAAGCCGGTGGGGGACGCCTATATCGTCACCAATTTCCACGTTGTGTACAATGCGGACAGCACGGGACACGAGACCGTCTCGCACGTGAGCGACGATATCATCGTCTACCTTTACGGGTCGTCCGAGTCCATTCCCGCAACGTATGTGGGCGGCTCGATCAATTACGATATTGCCGTTCTGCGCGTGGAGGACAGCGAAGTACTCAAAGAAAGTTCCGCTTCGGCGGCGACGGTCGCGGACTCCGATTCCATCTCCGTGGGCGAGAGCGTGTACGCGATCGGCAATCCCGAGGGCGAGGGCATCTCGGTCACGAGCGGCGTCGTCTCGGTGGACGCAGAGTACATCAACATCACTGCCGCCGACGATTCGACGACGCTCTCCCTCTTGGAGATTCGCACGGACGCGGCGATCAATCACGGCAATTCGGGCGGCGGACTGTTCAACGCGAGCGGGGAGCTTGTGGGCATCGTCAACGCCCGCGACGAAGGGGACGGCGTAACGGGATTCGGCTACGCCATTCCGTCCAATCTCGCGACTGCCGTCGCGCGGAGTATCATCGACAATGCAAACGCAGGCTCGAACGACAAGGGCGCGACCCGCGCCACGCTGGGCGTCACGGTGCAGATCGAGAGCAGTGAGGGCTTGCGCGATCCCCTAACGGGCAAAATGTATATCGAGGAGTCCGTCATCGTGCGCTCTTCGTCGGGCGTCGGGGCAGAGATGGGGCTGAACGTCAACGATACGCTCATCTCCGCCAAGATCACCAACGCGGAAGGTACGGTGATCGCGGAAAAGGCGCTCACGCGTATGCACATGCTCTCCACGCTGCTGTTCGACGTGCGCATCGGCGATACGCTCACACTCGTCGTCTCGCGGAACGGCGAGACGGTCGAACTCACGCCGCACACGTTTACTTCCGAGAGCGAATTTACGCTGTTCGCGGAGCGTGCGGTATCGTAAGGATCCGGTGATAAAAAGCGCACCCTGCGGGGTGCGCTTTTTTACGGTTCGGCGTTCGACGGCGGGACCATGTCCGCGGCTGCCGCCGTTTCCTGTGAGGGGAGCATGTCTGCCGCCGTGCCTTGCGCCGCAGCCATGTCTGCGGCTGCGCCCTGTGCGGGCGGCGTGTTCTGCCGTTCGGCTCGGACATGGATGGGCGGCGCGGCGGGATAGTGGCGGGGCTTTCCGAACAGATTGTTGAAGAGCACCGCAAGGTTGACGATCGCCATGATGACCGCGATGAGCGCGGTGAGCGTCATGTAGTTGGCGTTTGCCGCGACCGACGAAGTCACCGTCAGAAGGAAGGTGTACAGCTTGATCGCCGTCCGCGCGATTTTCAGCCTTCTCAGTCTTTGGTTGAGCGTTCCCTTTCGGAAGAGGAAAAACTCGTAAAAATAGACGGCGGCGGTCAGCAGAAAACCTGCGGCGTTCATGGCGATGAGCGCGTATCCGAGCCCGCCCATGGCGTAAAATCCGACGCAGGCGGAGACGAGATACCCCGCGTAGAACACGAGAAAGACGAGCCGCGCAAGGTAAAACTGACGCTTGGCGCGGTTGTAGATTTTGCGGTAGTCCGTCGCGTCCTGCTCCATGTTCTCGACCACGGTCAAAAGCGTTCTGTTTTTGTGGCGGAGCGCCTCGCTCTTCACGCGTTCCGCGTTGCGGAAACTGCGGATGGTGTACCATTCCGATTTCCCCGTGCGGAGGGTGACCCAGCCCGTCAGGCAGAACGCGACCGCGCCGAATTCATATCCCGCGGCACTGATGAGTACGGAGGTCAGGTCGGTCGCCCCGTGCGAAAAGGGCGGCAGCGTAATAAAGAGCGAGGGCAGGTTGATGAGGAGCAGAAGAAGGGTCGTCACGACGAACGCGACGAGCGGGACCGTCCATGCGGCGAGGCGTCTCTGTTTGCGGTCCGCCCGTGCGCGGAGCAGGGAATAGACCACCGAGAAGATCGCCGCGCACAGGAAGAATCCGCCGACGGCGGGCAGGAAGTTGATCTGTACGAGCGCAAACTCACCGTTCGTTTCGGGCGATGGGAGAAGGTCGTTGACGAGGTAGAGCAGCGCGTAGACGCACAGTCCCGTCTGGATAAAGGGCGGGATATAGAGTTTGAACTTTTTCTGAACGAACGCGGGCAGCGTTATGAGGATGAGCGCAAACCCGATGAACACGGCGTACCCGACGAGCGAATATAAATCGATTGTTTCCGACAGCAGATAGGACGCGACGAACCCCGCAAGCAGCAGCAGAAGAATGCTTGCGGTCACGATCCATACGATTCCGGTTGAGCGTTTTCCGAACAGTTTTTCGAGCATTCGCTTCTCCTCGGCTGTCGCAATTATGGTATGCGCGTATCTGTATTATATCACAATTTT
>ERZ1643249.4149-NODE-4149-length-12334-cov-4.113690_pt1 | contig 12334 bp, 13 predicted proteins | sample MGYA00579263_ERZ1643249 | MGnify/ENA primary metagenome ERZ1643249 (study PRJEB29033, sample SAMEA4952264) | chicken gut metagenome | biome: Broiler Chicken; feature: Gastrointestinal Tract; material: Caecum | place: Ireland | collected 2018 | study: Broiler...
TCCGTCACATAACCATAATAGGCCATGTGGTCGGGATCGGTTTTTGTAAAATAGTGATTCTCGCTACAAAACAGTGCCGGAAAAGTCTTGACAATCTCAATCGACTCTGGAGTGAGTGCGGCACACTGCGCTTTAATCTCGTCCGATGTGCTTTCTGTTAAAGCCCGATTTTTTGGAACTATGAATGTTGGGCCGTCATATTGCTCAGTTCCAAGAACAAAGAAATTGAAACAGTCATAGTTGAATGTGACACCTTGTCCAACGACAGTTCCACCGGCTGGCTGAGTTCCTTGCATAATAAACACTGTCTGATTTGTGGTGGCGTCATAGTGTTGAACATACGCAATCTGTGTGCTGTCGTTTCCATATTGAGTTAGGTTTGCCTGAATCGGCTTGTTCGGTTGAGGAAGATTATTGCCGGTTTTTGCAATCTGTATATCATTGTTCATTGCATTAATCCTCCCTCTTTCTGCTGCCGTAGTAATTCTCAACATGCCCTATTTGGGTACCATTGTTTCCGTATTGATTGAAATTGAACACGAAGGGATTATTCACCGTCTGATGAACAGGCTGTTCTGGTGCCTCCTCAAGGATGACAGTTTCGATTGGATCCGCATCCGTTTCTACCTTCTCTACGATATCCGCATAACTGATTGTTAGACTTTCGAGAATACCTACACCCATGTGTGCGGTATATTTTCTTTGACCGCCTCCTGCCGACGGACACCAAACATCATAGGTTCTCTTACCAATAGCGTTTTCCTTTCGGTTTACAACTATATAGTGCCAAACACCAAGCAAGAATGATGGAAGGCACACTTCCTTAAGGTCGCTAAGTGCGGCCTTTTTCTTTTTCTCGCCATTCGGTCCGATATGGAACTCGTCACCAGCTTTAATGGACTTATCCTGCCGGATAAGATCAATGAGAGCTCGAACCAGATTGGCATCCTTATGAACTGTCTCACTTACATCAAGAAAGCCATTCACAAATCCGATCATTCTATTCAGAACAGATTGATAATTCCTTTTCACCTCGGAATCAAAGGCTGATATTACCTGTTCATCATCGAAAGGCAGGTATGCGCTGTTAGATGTTTTGCAGGCCTTGTAATTATTTACCGTGCCTTTCAAATTTTCTTTTCCGGGATCAGAGTAATCAGGGTTGATCACTTTAATCAGGCCTACCAGCACTTCCGGATCATAAAGTCCATCGCTATCTCCAGAATAATGTTCTCTTGCTTTCATTCGCTGACGGAGGGCTTGCAACACCAATGTGAAGAAGGTGCCTCCGCACAAGCGAGGATATTCGTTTATTGTCACAGGTTGTCCCTCCGATTGACAGTCATTTACACAACGAAAAGTAATGTCGTTTTTGGTTTTCAATTCTTAACAAACCCCACCAAAACACATTATATCACAAAAACCCGGAAATACAATTCCTGGTAATAGCCTCGTTATGGCTGATCGACAAATTTTTTTGGTCGCTGACCTTATTAATCTTATCAACTATGGTCGCTGACCTTACGAACGATTGGATGGTCTTGTGGAAACCCCACAGGACCTTTTCCTTCGGTGGTTTCCGCAAATCTGAAAACCATTGGAGGAAAAACAAATGACAAACAAAGGAAATCAAAGTAAAGTCAACACCCGTCGTATCTATGTCCGCAGCCAGCGCCGCTGGCAGGAGGTACCCGAAGAAGTCTACCAGGAGTACACCCGCTTCCATGACACCTACCGTCACCGGATGCAGGGACGTGGTCTCTGCAGCTGCCCTCGCAACAAGTGGTGGGTCTGCGATGCCGACTGCCTGACCTGCGAATATCGCAACGCAGACGTCATTGCTTCACTGGATTCTCCTATTGGAGAGGACGATGATGACCTGACCCTAATGGACACCATCGCCGATGATAGCGTGGTGGTATCTGAACTCGCTACCGACCGTATTGTGTTGGAGCAGCTGTTCAAACGTCTCGCTGACATGATGCCGGAAGCAGAAAACATCGGCAGGCTGCGTTTGCAGGGTCTTTCCGATGAACAAATCTCCAGAGAAATCGGTATTCCCCGCACCACCTTCCTGTCTCGTATCAAGGCTGCAAAGAAGCAGTTAGAAAAGGAATATCCTGACTTCTTCTAATAGGTAGACAAGTTCTTTGACCGCTGGGAATACCGGCGGTCAGAACTTTTTCAAAAATTTTTCTCCAACCTTCGTCAAACGGCCTCGCTCATCTCCAAAAGGGAGTGTAAGGAGCAGAAAACAATCTGCTCCACCACGAACAGGAGGTGATCGAAATGACTCAGGCCCACAGCCGCACCGTGGATACCGATGTCGAGGTAATTGAAATCCTCGTCGCTATCAGTCAGGTATCCGCACGAATGGCAAGACGACTCAGCCTTCTTGCCGCAAGACAATCCGAGGAAGGAGGAAAAAATCATGAGCAAAATGAACGACATGGCCATGACCATCGAAGAGCTACGAAGTGCTGCCGCTGCTATTACTGATGCCGCCAACTATCTTGCACAGCTGTTTTCCGGTGAAGAGGCATACAAGCAGCAAAATTCTAAAGTTGCTGCCAAAAAGGAAGCAAAAACGGTGCTCAAACTGGAGGACGTAAGAGCAGTCCTCTCTGAGAAATCCCGTGCCGGTTACACGGCGGATGTACGTGAGCTGCTTCAGAAATATGGAGCCAGCAAGCTCTCGCAGGTGGATCCTGCAAATTATGAAGCGCTGCTTAGTGATGCGGAGGTGATCGGAAATGCCACCTAAAGCACACGCCATTTTATCTGCGTCCTCATCCCACCGCTGGCTCAACTGCCCGCCCTCTGCAAGGTTATGCGAAACCTACGAAGACAAGGGCTCCGATTATGCTGCCGAAGGGACCGACGCTCACAGCCTCTGTGAATACAAGCTCCGCATAGCGCTGGGCATGGAGGCAACAGACCCAACCGAGCATCTGACTTGGTACAACGAAGAAATGCTGGACTGCGCCAACGGATACGCTTCCTACATCTTAGAACTGGTGGAAGCTGCAAAGGAAACCTGCGCTGACCCGGTGGTTCTTATTGAGCAGCGAGTTGACTTCTCCCGCTGGGTGGAACAGGGCTTCGGAACATCGGATGCCATCATCATCTCCGACGGAGCGCTCCATGTGGTGGACTACAAGCATGGTCTCGGAGTTCTGGTCAATGCGGATAACAATCCCCAGATGATGTGCTACGCACTCGGTGCATTGGAGCTGTTCGATGCCATTTACGACATTGACACGGTAGCAATGACCGTGTATCAGCCAAGGCGACAGAATGTATCCACCTTTAAAATGTCCAAGGACGACCTTTACCGCTGGGCCGAAGAAGTCCTGAAGCCAACAGCAGAGCTTGCCTTTTCCGGTGACGGAAATTTTCTCTGCGGCGAATGGTGTGGCTTTTGCAAGGCCAAGCATGAGTGCAGAGCCAGAGCCGAAGCAAACCTGATGCTGGCGCAGTACGATTTCAAGCTGCCTCCGCTGTTAGAGGACACAGAAATCGAAGTCATTCTCTCCCGTGCAGACCAGCTGGTCTCCTGGATCAACGACATCAAGGAGTACGCACTCCAGCAGGCCATCTCCGGTAAGGAGTGGACCGGCTTCAAGCTGGTCGAAGGCCGCAGCAATCGCCGCTATACCGATGAGGCTGCAGTAACACAAGCCGTGACCAATGCAGGCTTTGATCCATATGAGCGCAAGCTCCTGGGTATCACTGCCATGCAGAAGCTGCTCGGTAAGAGCCGCTTCGATGAACTCCTGTCGCCTTACATCGAAAAGCCACAGGGCAAACCCACACTTGTGCCGGAAAGCGATAAACGCCCGGTCATGAATAATGCAAAAACTGATTTTATGGAGGAAAACGATTATGAGTAAGAATGTAAAACCTGTAAATCCCATGAAGGTCATCACTGGCCCCGAAACCCGCTGGAGCTACGCAAATGTCTGGGAGCCTAAGTCCATCAATGGCGGCACTCCTAAGTACAGCGTCAGCCTCATTATCCCCAAGAGCGATACCCGCACCATTGCGAAGATTAAGGCTGCTATCGAAGCTGCTTATAAGGAAGGCGAAGCAAAGCTCAAGGGCAACGGCAAGACCGTACCTGCCCTCTCTGTTTTGAAGATACCCCTTCGCGATGGTGATCTGGAGAGACCTGACGATGCGGCCTATGCCAATGCCTACTTCGTCAATGCCAATGCTACCACTGCTCCCGGCATCGTGGACGCAGATTGCAATCCCATCATGACCCGCTCCGAGGTTTATTCCGGTGTCTACGGTCGTGCCAGCATTACCTTTTACGCCTTCAACAGCTCTGGCAACAAGGGCATCGCCTGCGGTCTGAATAATCTGCAGAAGATTCGTGATGGCGAGCCTCTCGGCGGCAAGGCCAGTGCCGAATCCGACTTCAGTACGGATGATGAGGAGGATTTCCTCGACTAATCACCTGATTTCCCAGCAGGGCGATAGAGCAATCTGTCGCCCTGTTTGGATATGGAAAGGATGTGACAATTCATGAAAACACTGAGTATTGATATAGAAACCTACAGCAGCACTCCACTTCAAAAATCCGGTGTGTATCGTTATGTGGAAGCAGATGATTTTGAAGTTCTGCTCTTTGGCTACAGTGTGGATTCTGGCCCGGTGCAGGTGGTCGACCTTGCCTGCGGCGAACATATCCCGAAAGAAATCCTTCAGGCACTGGAGGATGATGGTGTCATCAAGTGGGCCTTTAACGCAACTTTTGAACGCATCTGCCTGTCCCGCTTTCTGGGCTACCCCACCGGCGATTATCTGGATCCTGAAGGCTGGCGCTGCTCCATGATCTGGGCTGCCACGATGGGGCTGCCGCTATCACTGGAGGGTGTTGGCGCTGTTCTGGGGCTTGAAAAACAAAAGCTCACCGAAGGCAAAGACCTCATCAAGTATTTCTGCCAGCCTTGCGCTCCTACAAAATCCAACGGACAGCGTACCAGAAACAGACCATTCCATGCACCTGACAAGTGGGACGCTTTCAAAAAATATAACCTGCGTGATGTGGAAGCCGAAATGGGCATCCAGCATCGCTTGGTAAAATTCCCGGTTCCGCAAAAGGTCTGGGAGGAATACCACCAGAGCGAGGAAATCAACGACACTGGTGTGCGTCTGGATATGGAGCTGGTGGCGCAGGCCATTGAAATGGATACGCTGTCCCGCCAGAAGCTGACTGCTTCCATGAAGCACATGACCGCTTTGGAAAATCCCAACAGCGTCCAGCAGATGAAGCAGTGGCTTTCCGACAACGGTATGGAGACCGACAGTCTTGATAAAAAGGCCGTGAACGAGCTTCTGAAAAAGGCTCCGCCAGAGCTTGCAGAGGTTCTGCTTCTGCGCCAGCAGCTGGCCAAATCCTCTGTCAGAAAATATCAGGCGATGGAAAACACAGTCTGCGCTGACAGTCGTGCCAGAGGCATGTTTCAATTTTACGGAGCCAACCGCACCGGTCGATTCTCCGGTCGTAACATCCAGCTGCAAAATCTTCCGCAAAATCACCTGCCAGATCTGGCCGAAGCCCGTGCGCTGGTTCGCTGCGGCGACTTTGCTGCCGTAGAAATGCTCTACGAGGATGTGCCGGACACCCTCTCGCAGCTGATTCGCACAGCCTTCATTCCCGGAGAAGGCGCTCAGTTCCTTGTAGCTGACTTTTCTGCGATTGAGGCCCGTGTCATTGCCTGGTACGCAGATGAGCGCTGGCGACAGAAGGTCTTTGAAAAGGGCGGCGACATCTACTGCGCTTCTGCCAGTCAGATGTTTAAGGTCCCGGTCGAGAAGCACGGCATCAACGGTCACCTGCGTCAAAAAGGCAAAATCGCTGAACTGGCGCTTGGCTACGGCGGCAGCGTCGGCGCACTCAAGGCAATGGGCGCTATTGAGATGGGTCTGGCCGAGGATGAGCTTCCTTCGCTTGTGGATGCATGGAGGCAGGCAAACCCGAAAATTGTCGAATTCTGGTGGGCTGTAGACCGTGCGGTTATGGAGGCCGTGAAGTATAAGCACACGACCAGTCTCTACGGACTGACCTTTTCCTGCAGAAGCGGCATGCTTTTTATTACTCTTCCTTCCGGCAGACGCCTGGCCTATGTAAAACCCAGGGTCGGGATTAACAAGTTCGGCGGCGAATGTATTACCTATGAAGGTGTCGGTGCCACTAAGAAATGGGAACGCCTCGATTCCTACGGGCCAAAATTCGTGGAAAACATTGTGCAGGCCACTGCCCGTGACATCCTCTGTTACGCCATGCAGACTCTGCGCTGCTGCAGTATCGTTATGCACATCCATGATGAAGTTGTAATTGAGGCAGATCCACGCATGTCATTGGAAGCAGTCTGTGAACAGATGGGCCGCACTCCGCCTTGGGCCAAAGGCCTTATCCTTCGTGCCGACGGATACGCCACAGCTTTTTACAAAAAAGATTAAGAAAACTTCGTCAAAACAGAGCGTCCAACTCCAAAGGAAATTAGAGGTGGACGCTTTTTCTATGCCCACCGGAAAGGAGGATTCGTGTTTTGAGTATCAGTAAATTCAACAGCGAGGGATATTTTGACCCAACCGCACACGGCGCACTCTCTGCCATTGAAAAAGAGGAACGCGCTCTTCGTGCGTTCAGGCCCATCGTTTACATCTGTTCTCCCTATGCCGGAGACATCGACGCAAACGTGAATGCCGCCAGACGATACAGCCGCTTTGCTGTAGAACAGGGATATATTCCCATCGCACCTCACCTGTTATTTCCTCAGTTCCTGAATGATGCAGACCCGAAGGAACGCCAGCTTGGTCTGTTCTTCGGAAATGCCCTGATGAGCAAATGCTCCGAGGTATGGGTATTCGGCAGTCGCATCTCATCAGGCATGGAAGCGGAAATCGAAAGAGCCAAGTGGAAGAACTACCGCTTACGTTATTTCACCGAAAATTTGAAGGAGGCTTAACCCTATGTATGAAGTAATCGAAAAAAGAAAAACGCTGCCGGATGGCACTGAAATCTCCACCTATACCCGTGATGTGATCAGTGCCAACATTCTGGAGGTCGAAGCTGGTACCACCGGGTATATGGGCGGCGACAGCGGCCACGGTGGACGCACCTATTTCCGTATCAGTGACTGCGGCAGCACAGATATGGAAGTCCGTACTATCGTGGATCGGCATGGCTGCAATGGATTTGAAGTGTTCCTCGGAGGCGACTGTGAACTGGAAACCACCATTCGTGCATTGAAGTTCATCACCAAGGTGCTGGAGGAAGAGTCCAAGGAGGTGTACGACTAATGTTTACCATCTATTCCGCTGATGTTACCGGCAATCCCGGCAACTGCTCCTATCCCCACAAACATGTGATTTTGGATGAGGCCAGTCTGAAAGCTGCAATCAGCCACGACTATGTCTGCGCTGAATATCGCAACAGTTATCGTAACGGCGAAAACTTCATCGGCAGTGACTGTCTGCCGGTGGACTGCGATAACGACCATTCTGAAAATCCTGCTGACTGGATGACACCGGATGATGTGATGCAGGCTTTTCCGGGAGTTACCTTCGCTATCCATTTCAGCCGCTTCCATAATCGTGAGAAAAACGGCAAAGCTGCAAGGCCGAAGTTTCATGTACTGTTCCCGATTGAACATTGTACCGACGCTTCTTTGTACAGCGACATGAAAAAGCTGGTCAATTCCATCTTTCCGTATTTTGATACGCAGGCGCTGGATGCGGCCCGTTTCTTCTTCGGCACTGCTGCCGCTGATGTGGCGTTGTATCCCGGTCGCATGAATCTGACAGAATTTTTAAATGAGGACCTGTTCGATGAATATCTGCCGCAGGGTAACTTTGGCACTTCCGTTATCCCAGAAGGAAGCAGAAACGCTACCATGAGCCGCTTCGCAGGTCGTGTCATCAAAAAATACGGCGATACCGAAAAGGCGTACCAAACCTTCCTGGAGGAAGCCGCAAAATGTGTCCCGCCTCTGGACAGTGCGGAACTGTCCACCATCTGGCATTCGGCCCAGCGCTTTTACACAAAGCTCTCCCAGCAGGACGGATATGTTGCACCGGACGTTTACAATGACCCCTCCTGCTATAAGCCGGATGACTACTCCGATGTCGGACAGGCGGAGGTTCTGGGAAAATACTTCTCCAGAGAACTGCGCTATTCTCCGGCCACACACTTTATCCGCTACTCCGATCACTACTGGCAGGAATCCGAGCCAGGAGCGCAGGCTGTCGCCCATGAGCTGACCCGCCGCCAGCTGAAGGAGGCCGGAAACGATCTTATGGAGGCACTCACCAAATTGAAGAATACCGGGGCACAAACCATTCTGGACAGCACATCAAAGACCAAAGCCGAACAGCTGATGAATGACCAGCAGATGGAAGCCTATCAGGATTTTCTGGCAGCAAAGGCATATCAGGCCTTTACCATTAAGCGCCGTGATTCCAAGAACATTACTTCTACACTCAAGGAGTCCCATCCAATCCTGGAAATCTCACCGAGAGATTTGGATGCCGATCCCTTTGCGCTGTGCACGCCTGAAGCAACCTTTGACCTGCGTAAAGGCATGGCCGGTGCAAGGGAACATTCACCGGAGGACTTCATTACCAAAATTACCTCGGTATCTCCGAGCCAGAAAGGTCAGCAGATTTGGCTGGACTGCCTCGACCTGATTTTCCAGGGTGACCAGTCCCTGATCGACTATGTGCAGATGATTTGCGGTCTGGCTGCTATCGGTAAGGTTTATGTGGAAGCTTTGATTATTGCCTACGGTGATGGCCGTAATGGTAAGTCAACCTTCTGGAATGCTGTCTCCCGTGTGCTGGGGCTTTACAGCGGCAACATTTCCGCAGATACGCTGACCGTCGGCTGCCGCAGAAACATAAAGCCGGAAATGGCAGAAGTCAAGGGCAAGCGTCTGCTCATTGCAGCGGAAATGCAGGAGGGCTCCCGCCTGAATGACTCTACCGTCAAGCAGCTCTGCTCCACCGATGATGTGTTTGCGGAAAAGAAGTACAAGGATCCGTTCTCCTTTAAGCCTTGCCACACGCTGGTGCTGTATACCAATCATCTGCCTCGTGTCAGCGCATCCGATGATGGCATCTGGCGTCGCCTTATCGTTATCCCGTTCAGCGCCAAGATCACAGGCAAGAGCGACATTAAGAATTACGGAGAGTACCTGTTTGATAATGCAGGTGAAAGCATTCTGGCGTGGGTCATCGAGGGTGCCAAAAAGGTCATCGAACTGGACTACCAGATTCCAGTGCCGGAATGCGTCAAAAAGGCCATCGATGAATATCGCAGCCAGAACGACTGGTTTGGACACTTTCTCGCTGACAAGTGCGAGGTGGATGCTTCCTATAAAGAAAGCTCCTCGGCACTATATCAGGCATACCGCAATTACTCTATGGACTGTAATGAATATATCCGCAGCACGGCAGACTTTTACTTTGCGCTGGAGAAGGCAGGCTTTGAGCGTATCAAAATCCATAATAAGCGCTACTTCAAGGGACTGCGCCTGAGAGCGGATGATGGCACCGATGAGGATTTTCTGAACTGACGAAACCATATGGGTAACCTCCATTAAGGTCATATACAAAAATTCTCTTAGGACTAAAAAAATCCGTTCTATAAAAAGTTTAGTAAATGACATTCAAGGAGGTTACCCACTCTACGAAAATGAGCGCTGATGGAGGTAGCGATGTTAGAAAAAACAATAGAACACAAATTAACCGTGGCGGTCAAAAAGGCTGGAGGCATCGCTGTAAAGTTCGTGTCTCCGAGTTTCGATGGAATGCCCGACCGCCTTGTATTACTGCCTGATGGCCTTATCGCTTTTGTGGAGCTGAAGGCTCCTGGAAAGCGCCCACGCCCTTTGCAGGAAGCACGACACCGACTGCTTCGCTCCTTGGGATTCAAAGTCTATGTGATCGATCAGCCAGAACAGATTGGAGGGATGCTGGATGAACTTCAAACCACACGATTACCAGACCTTTGCCATTGATTATATTGAAAACCATCCTGTATCCGCAGTTCTCCTCGATATGGGTCTTGGAAAAACCGTCATCTCCCTGACTGCCATCGCAGATTTGCTGTTTGACAGCTTTCTGTCCCATCGTGTTCTGGTGATCGCTCCGCTTCGTGTAGCACGTGACACCTGGCCTGCAGAGCTGAAAAAATGGACCCACCTAAACCACCTGACCTTCGCTGTCGCCGTGGGAGCACCGGCAGAACGAAAAGCTGCTTTGATGGCCAGTGCCGACATTACCATTACCAATCGTGAAAATGTGCAGTGGCTGATTGAGGACAGCGGCATGGCCTTTGACTTCGATACCGTGGTCATTGACGAGCTATCCTCTTTCAAAAATCACCAGTCAAAACGCTTCAAGGCATTACTGAAGGTCAGACCGAGAATCAAGCGCATCATTGGCCTGACCGGAACACCAAGCTCCAATGGCCTCATGGATTTGTGGGCAGAGTTCCGACTGCTGGATATGGGCCAGCGCCTTGGCAGGTTTATCACGCAGTACCGAAACAACTACTTCATGCCGGATAAGCGCAACGGACAAATCATCTACTCCTATAAACCGCTGCCCTATGCAGAGGATGCCATCTATCGACAGATTTCGGACATTACGATATCCATGAAAAGTACCGACTATCTGCAGATGCCGGAGCTCATCTCTTCCCAATGTGAAGTGCAGCTTTCCGAGGGTGAGCGTGAACGATACGAGCAGCTGAAGGCAGAATTCGTCCTGCGTCTTTCCGATGAGGAGATCACTGCCGCCAATGCTGCTTCGCTGACCGGAAAGCTGGTGCAGCTGGCCAATGGTGCCATTTACACTGACTCCGGCGATATTGTGGAGTTTCATGACCGAAAGCTGGATGCCTTGGAAGATTTAATTGAGGCCGCCAATGAAAAGCCAGTGCTGGTGGCCTACTGGTTTAAGCATGACCTGCAGCGTATCAAAAAACGCTTTGCTGTCAGGGAACTAAAATCCAGTAAGGACATCGAGGACTGGAACAGCGGCAAAATTCCGGTAGCAGTCATTCATCCCGCTTCTGCCGGTCACGGTTTGAACCTTCAATCCGGCGGCTCCACTCTCATCTGGTTCGGTCTGACATGGTCCTTGGAATTATACCAGCAGACCAACGCACGCTTGTGGCGACAGGGACAGACCGACCACATTGTGGTGATACAGCACATCATCACAAAAGGCACGATCGATGAGCGCATCTTAAAAGCCCTCTCCCGCAAAGAGCTTACCCAGAATGCACTGATAGATGCAGTCAAAGCCAATCTATGACAACCTACGACAATCCGAGGAATAAAATTTTCGGAGGTACAGTATGACCGCAAAAGAGTATTTATTGCAAGCCAAGTTTCTGGATATGCGTATCAATTCCAAAATTCAGCAGGTCGAGGCACTAAATGACCTTGCTACCAGCGCCAGTTCGGTGCTGACGGGTATGCCTCGCAATCCCAACAAAGCCACATCCAGAATGGCCGATGCTGTGGCAAAGATTGTTGATCTTCAGGCAGAAATTAATCACGACATTGATGAACTGGTGGATCTCAAAAGATCGATTTCCCTTACCATCAAATCCGTGCCAAACCCTGAGCTCCAGACGCTGCTTGAAAAGCGCTACCTCTGCTTTCAGTCCTGGGAGATCATTGCCGTAGACATGGGCTTCAGCATGCACCACCTGTATAAGCTCCACAACCAGGCACTGGATATCTGCGACATGATTCTGAAGCGTGATACCTAAAGACATAGAATGATACCTGCTCCCTGTGCTATTATTATAATAGCGAAAAGCGAAAATACAGATAAAGCCTTGCGGGAGAAATCCTGCAGGGCTTTTTGTATGCCCAAAGGAGGTGAGCCGATGCCAAGAAAACCGAAGCGGCCCTGTTCCCACCCAGGCTGCCCAAAGCTTACGGACGGGAGGTTTTGTGAGGAGCACGAGAAGCTGGAGGCCAAACGCTATGAGAAGTACGACAGGGATCCAGAAGCCAAACGCAGGTACGGACGAGCGTGGAAAAGAATCAGAGATCGGTACATGCATGCACACCCTCTTTGTGAGAAGTGTCTGGAGGAAGGCAGACTTACCGAGGCGGAGCAGGTGCATCACATCAAGCCGCTGGCAGAAGGCGGTGACCACAGCGATGGGAACCTGATGTCTCTTTGTTCTTCCTGCCATGCAAAAATCCATGCGAAGCGTGGTGACAGATGGCACAGACACTGAGGGGAGGGGCGGTCAAGATCTCTGCGGCTCTGCCCCATGGGAACGGGCGCGGGGTCG
>ERZ1643249.4151-NODE-4151-length-12330-cov-4.112342_pt1 | contig 12330 bp, 15 predicted proteins | sample MGYA00579263_ERZ1643249 | MGnify/ENA primary metagenome ERZ1643249 (study PRJEB29033, sample SAMEA4952264) | chicken gut metagenome | biome: Broiler Chicken; feature: Gastrointestinal Tract; material: Caecum | place: Ireland | collected 2018 | study: Broiler...
ATTGCTCGGTATGTCCGAAATGCTGGAATACCTGGCCATTCTTATAAGTTACTGCGATTTTCATAATTTACATCTCCTTTTGCAGTTTTTTCACATTTGTTGTTACTGGAGGAAAAACAATCATTTTGACATCCTTTTCCGCAGCAGTGGCTGCGATGTCTGCAAAGTTCTACTTTTCCGCCTTCGATAACAAGTTGTTTCCCGTTGACTAACATATCAGATAATTTGTATCTTGCAGACTCGTAAATACTGGTGACCGTAGTCCTGGCAACACCCATCTGGGCTGCACATTGGGCTTGGGTAAGATGCTTAAGATCGATGAGGCGAACTGCCTCATATTCATCCATCGTAAGCGTAATTTTACCACGGATTGGGGAATCTCCCGGGATGAATCTTGTAATAGAAGGAAATTGGCAGATACGTCTGCATTTGTGTGGTCTTGGCATAATTTCACCTCATTTCTGACATATGTCAATAAAATAATCTTAGCTCAATTTCTGACATATGTCAAGTATAGAATTTGGATGTTGGTATGTTATAATATACAAAGAAGACAAAAGAGTAGGAGGTTCTCCAGATTGAAATATTATGGAACACTTGGACCGTCCTGGGCAGACACAGAGATGCTTCGCAGGATGCTGCAGGAAGGAATGACAGGAATACGACTAAATCTGTCTCACAAATCTTTACAGGAGAGTGAAGAATGGATTGTTAATTATTTTATGGCTGCTGATCAAGAAGGGGTTAAGGTGGATTTTCTCATTGATCTGATGGGTCCAGAGCTTCGAATTGGAACTTTGGAAACGGAGATGATCCTAGGAGAGAAAGAAAAGGTTCTGCTTGGCGGAAAACAGATTCCGATTCCGGACATTATTCGGCCATATTTGGTTAAAGGACAGCATGTTTTATTAGATGATGGCAAAATTGTGCTTCAAGTGGCAGAGGATGGAAAAAGCCGGGGAGTGCTATGTTATGTGATCCAGGGCGGAATATTAAGATCGAATAAAAGTATTCTGCTTCCCGGCTGTCAAGTCGACCAGCCGACTTTGACTCCGATGGATCTGAAGAACCTGTCGACGGCAAGAAAATATGGCGTCACGGAAGTTATGCTTCCGTTTTCCAGGGGTAAAGAAGATCTTCGGAACTTACGCTGTACACTCAACGGGATAGGAAGCAGTGACATTCGTATTTTTGCCAAGATAGAGAATCTGGATGGAGTGAGGAATCTGGAAGAAATGCTTCCGGAGAGTGATTGTATCGTAATTGCCAGAGGAGATTTGGGAAATGCGATTCCACTTACGATGCTGCCATGTATCCAGGATCAGATTGCCACGATGTGCAGAAAATATAAAAAAGATTTTATGGTTGTTACCCAGATGCTGGATTCCATGATGCATCATCCATATCCTACGAGGGCAGAGGTCAGTGATATCTTTCAAGCCGTGATGCAGGGAGCATCTTCCTTGATGCTGACCGGTGAAACGGCGGTAGGAGAATACCCGGTCAAAGCGATGGAAATGCTGGCACAGACTGGAAGGCATGCCGAGACCTATCGAAGAGAGAAAGAAAAGCAGGAAAATAATTTCGTTTAAAAAGGAAACTCAGAGAAAGTCCCAATCCTCATCAGGCAGGGCAAAGATTTTCTCTGAGTTTTTTCTATTATTTATCTTAATTCAAAATTGTTTCGGTCAGCCAGGATGCAGCGGATGATATAGGCGATGCCGTCATTCGCATTATCCCTGGTGCGGTAAACACAGACATTCTGAATCTCCTCGGTAGCATTTGCCATAGCGACAGAATGAATACCAGGCAGGGAAAGCATAGAATAGTCATTTCCGCTGTCTCCAATCGCAACAATCTCATCAGCCTGATACCCTTTTATCTTGGCATAATCCATTAAACCGATACCTTTTTGCGCATGGATGGAAGTAATTTCAATATCGGTAGTAGAAGTGTTGGCAACAGCAAGATCCGGGACGTCCTTCAAAGCTTCACGAAGTTCAGCAAGACGTTCTGTCCGTGGGCAGTGGGTTGTAACTTTTAAGACTTGATGATCGCTCTGGAAAAGAGCTTCTTCACTGTCAATAAAAATAACTCGTTCCATCAGATCCTGGAGATCCTGGTCTGTATATACAAAATCCGGATGACTGATCTGCATGGAAGGGATCATGATATTTCTCGTGTAGTCTTCCAGCCCCTCTTTAGAAAGGAAGGAAATACGGCCGTGCTGGGAGAAGACATTAGGGACAAAATTCATTTTACGGAAAATTTCAAAAATCTGTTTTACGGAGTTAGAAGGAATAAAATGCTGGAACAACATCTTGCCGGTTTCGTCATAACCGCTTGCTCCGTTGCTGCAGATCATGCCGCAGGTTAGATTGGCTTCAGCGGCAATGTCCACAACATTTTGATAATCTCTTCCTGTGTTAATAATAAATTCAATACCATTTTCCTGAAGCTTGGCAATAGCTTCTCTATTCTCGTCGGTAATCCTGCGGAAAGTATCAAGCAGGGTACCGTCCAAATCTGATGCGACCAAACGTATCATCTCAATTATCCTCCTTTAAAAGATCGAAATATTTCTTTCTGTTTATACTATCATAAGAGGAAAGAGAACATCAAGCATAACACGGAAATTTCATATACCAAATACATAGCGGTGATCCATTTCATAAAAGCAGCGTTCCGTGACAAGCCCCTCCATTAAGAGCGCAGCGCCATCAGCGTCATTAGATAAAGTCTGTGCCCGGCAGATTTGCTGAATCATAGGAGAAGCATTTGCCATAGCCACAGTGCTGCCAAGATTCAGAGAAAGCATGGAATAGTCATTCTCGCTGTCGCCAATGGCCAGAATCTCTGCAGGATCAATGGACTTCCGGCGGGCATAGCGCAGGAGTGCATACCCTTTCTGCGCTTTCTCCTGGGTGATCTCCAGATTGGTAGGAGCCGTAGAAGCAATATGAAGTCCGCCGATAGCCTCGATTTCTTTTCGAAGACGGGTAATTTTCTCTTCATTACAAAATGTTGTCGAGATCTTATAAACCGGGATCGGAGTTTCTAAAAGGCTATCCGCACTTTCAAAATATTGAACATTGGAAGCCATTTTCTGAAATTCCCTTTTTGTCCGGAAATAGACTTTTTGTTCTTTTATAAGGGCCGGATTGACTTCTTCTCTGTAATATTTGAAGCTCCGTGTCGTTCAAAAATTTCAAGGATCTTTTTGGCAATACTTTTTGGAAGAGAGGCAATGTTGCTTGGATTGCCATAGCGGTCATAGGTACAGGCGCCGCTGTAGCAGATCATATCACAGGAAATTCCGGCAGCATCCAAAGCGTCTTTGGCGCTCTGATAGTCTCGCCCGGTGTTGACAATAAACTCGATTCCGCATCTTTGTAAGCGGTGAATCATATCCGCCGTGTATTTAGAAAGAAAGCCGGAGCTATTTAATAAAGTTCCATCCATATCGGAAGCAAATAAACGAATCATAAGAAATCTCCTTTCAAAAAAATGCAATTTTATCCTAACATCCGAAATAGAGAATTATCGTGATGATTCGGTAAAAAATATGTTAGATTAGAGAGGAGATTTGTCTGAATCATTTTACAAAAGGCTTTCAAATATGAAAGCAGCGCCGTCTTCTTCATTGGTTCTCGTCTGGAATTCACAGATTTCTTTGATTTTCCAGGAAGAATTGCCCATTGCAATACTGCGTATATAAGGCAGAGCCAGCATGGAATAGTCATTTAAGCTGTCACCGATGACCAGAGTATCTCTTAGGGAGAGTTTCTCACGCTTCACATACTCCAAGAGCGCAATGCCCTTTTGTGCTTCAATGGCAGTCACTTCAATGCTGTATGGAGAATCTTCGGAAACTGCCAGCTCCGGGATCATCTGCTGGATCTCGTTTCTGAGCTGTTCTAATTTCCAAGTATCATTAGAACGTGAAGTGATTTTAACGATTTCCGGATTTTCATCTAACAGGAGATGGATATTGTCATAATACTTAGTCCCGGCAAGGATCTGATCAAAAATCTCCTGTGTCATAGAAAAGTTCTTGTCCTCTTCCAACATAGAAGGAAAGACCTCACTGGTCAGATACGTCTCATAGGCTTCCGGTATGCCTAAGATACAGCGTCCTTTGGTGCTGTAAATCTCATAAAAGGCGCAGTATTTTCCGAATAAACGCAGCATAGGTTCAATCTTGTCATGAGAGATATAAGATGCATGACAGGTCTGCCCATCCTGATCTACAATGTAAGCTCCGCCGGAACAAATCATATCACACTGAATTCCCAGTGGATCCAGGATCATCTTTGCATCAAAATATTCACGTTCGGTATTTAAGAGGAAACGAATCCCTCTTTGCTGAATTTGTCTTATTGCATCGGCTGTCCGTGGTGTCATCTGCTTGTTTTCGTTCAGCAGGGTTCCGTCCAGGTCAGAGACGATTAATTGAATCATTTCTTCTGTCCTCCTTTGATTTTCTATCTTCATCGTATCATAAAAGATACAAAAAATATAGTAGAAACTCTCTTGAGGGGCAGGCATCATTTGTGTATAATGGATAAATAACATAGAAGGCTGGGAAATGCGGCATTCTATAACCTTCGGCATAAGAAAGGAAACTTAGATTATGAATCGGGCGGCGAAAAGAATCACAAAAGAAAGAGTACATAAGATTTGTGAGATCTTAAACGATACATATTCCAAAGAATATAAATGTTACCTGAATTATGAGACGCCGTGGCAGCTGTTGTTTGCCACGATTTTAAGCGCTCAGTGCACAGATGAGAGGGTGAATCAGGTGACAAAAACGCTTTTTAAAAAGTATCCGACGCTGGAAGACTTTGCAAAAGCGCCGCTTCATGAGATGGAGCAGGATATTTATTCTACTGGGTTTTATAAGAATAAAGCGAAGAACTTGATTTTGTGTGCCGGACAGCTTTTGGAGAGGCACCGGGGAGAAGTGCCGCGCAGTTTGGATGAATTGACTAAGCTGGCAGGAGTCGGAAGGAAGACGGCGAATGTAATTCGCGGTAATATATTCCATGATCCAAGCATCGTTGTAGATACCCATGTAAAAAGGATCTCAAGGCTTTTATATCTGACTGAACATGAAGATCCTGTTAAGATCGAACAAGATCTGATGAGGGTGCTGCCGAAGGAACAATGGCTTCTGTATAACATTCAAATCATAACCCATGGGCGCAGCATCTGCATTGCCAGAAGACCGAGGTGCGGTGAATGCCCGCTGCAGTCGGTATGCCCGTCATGTGAGGTGGAAACAAATGAGAAAATATGTGGCGTTTGACCTGGAAACGACCGGTCTGTCGCCGGAGACCGATCAGATCATTGAGATTGGAGCGGTAAAGATTCAGGACGGAAAGATCACAGGAAAATATAATTGTATTTTGTATCCTGAGATTCCGGTAACTGATTTTATTATTGAACTTACCGGAATCACAAGGGAGATGTTGGCGAAAGGAATACCGCTTCAACAAGGTGTTGAGGGCTTTTTGACGTTTAGTGAAGGTTTTCCGGTGTTAGGTCATAATTTAAATTTTGACTATAGTTTTATGAAGACAGCTGCTAAGATGATCCAGAGACCTTTTGAGAAAGATGGAGTGGATACGCTGGCAGCAGCGAGAAAATTGCTTCGGGGACTGAAGAATAAGAAGCTGGAGACATTGTGCGCACATTATCACTATGTGAATCAAGCGGCCCATCGCGCCTATGATGATGCGCTGGCGACAGCAGTTGTCTTTGAACAAATGAAGAAAGAATTTCCGACGGAAGAAAAAGTCTTTCTTCCAAAACCTCTTCAATATCGTGTGAGAAAAGAACGTCCGATTACAGAAAAACAAAAACGATACTTGAAGGAGTTGAGAAAATATCATACAATAAAAGGTACTGTAAATATCGATCAGATGACCCAGAGAGAAGCGTCTAAAGAGATCGATCGCATTATTTTGAATTATGGAGTGATAAAGCGATGAAAAAACGACGAATCATTGCAATGATTGTGGCAATATTTCTTGTGATCGTCATGATTATTACGATGGTAGCAGGATATGTAATGTAATGATATCGGGGTCAGAAGGCTGAAAGCCTGATGGATCCTAAGATGGTATAATTGGCAGCAAAATAAGGAATGAAGGTAGAAGGAAATGAAAAAGAAAGTTAGTATTATTGCAGGCGTCGCCGCCGTGCTGGTCCTTTTGGCAGTTGGTGTTTTTGTGTATTTGAACAAATCGGTGGAAGCAGCGATAACAGAAGGACGCATCATGAATGGGGTGGAATGTGACGGCATCGATTTGAGCGGCATGACGAAAGATGAGGCAGAGAAGACGATTGAGGAACATATCAACGGGCTTCACAAGGACAAAATGACGTTCTATGTAGATGATGAGAAAGTGAAGGCCTCCATCGAGGATTTTGGAGCAGAGCCGAATGCAGAAAAAACTGCTGAGGAAGCCTATAATCTGGGAAGAACAGGAAACATTTTTACCCGTTATTCTGAGGTAAAAGAAGATCATCATCAGGTGGCCCTGTATCGTTTTTATGATAAGGACGTATTTAAAAAGGAAATCAAGAAAGTAACCAGCAAGATCATTGCAGAGCCTAAGAATGCTTCTGTAAAACGTGAAAATGGAAAGTTTGTTGTAACAAAAGAAAAAGCAGGCTATGAACTTAAAACCAACGATACATTTTCAAACTTTAAGAAAGCTTTGGACAGCGGCGAGACCAAATGTGAACTGGAAGTGACGAAGAAAGATGCCAAATATACGACCAAAGATGTAGAGAAGATCAAAGACGTTATGGGTACGTATACGACAAATTACAGCTCTTCTGCTTACGGCAGAAAAGTAAATGTGGCAGCAGGAGCAAGTAAGATCAATGGGACTGTAATTTATCCGGGCGAGACATTTTCTGTATATAAAGCAGTATCTCCATTTACAAAAGAAAACGGATATGAGCTTGCAGGTTCTTATGAGAACGGGCAGACGGTGCAGACTTATGGCGGCGGAATTTGTCAGGTATCTACAACTCTTTATAATGCGGTGATTCGAGCAGAGCTGACTATTAAAGAACGGCATCCGCATTCTATGACAGTTGCCTACGTACCTCGGTCCGCGGATGCGGCAATTGCCGGAACTTACAAAGATCTGAAGTTTAAAAATAATTATGATTTCCCGATTTATATCGAGGGAGCAGCGAATGGCTCTTCCATTACTTTTACCGTCTATGGAGTGGACGAAGATCCGAACCGAACCGTAGAATTTGTTTCTGAGACGACTTCCGTAAAGGCAAGCGGTGAGAAAACGGTCAAGGATCCAACTATGGAAGAAGGAAAGAAAGTTCTGGAGCAGGCGGGACATATAGGTTATACAGCAAAGCTTTGGAAGATCGTAAAAGTGAATGGAAAGCAGACGAAGAAAGAAGTCTTTAATACATCAACCTATATGTCAACTCCTTCCACTTATCGTGTAGGCACGAAGAAGAAAGAGGAGAAGAAAGAAGACGATAAGAAAACAACTGCAAAAGATGGAACGACAACGACAGCTAAGGGAAAAGAGAATCAAACGACAGAAAATAAGACGACTCAAAAAACAACGACAGCCAAGGCGGCGACAACAAAAGTGCCAAGTACTGCAGCAGCGAATCAGTAAATCATCGAAAGGCAGGAAAATATGAAGATCGGAAGATTATCGGAATCTGCGCTAAAGAAAATGGCGGCAATGAGATTGGATTTTCAATGTGAGGAAGTCTTTGAAGGGGCAGGAATCGGCAAGAACTGTGCGGCCTTGGGCTTAGAAGATGATATGGCATTTATCATATCAGAAGATTTGATACAGAGAATTCCAATGGCCTATATGGGGCAATCAGGGATTCAGTCAGCAGCGAATCATTTGGCAGCCGTAGGAGCCAAACCGATCGGAGCTGCGGTAACTGCCCTATTTCCGGAGGATGCAAAAAAGCAGCAGATCGAGCAGGTGATCCAAGGAATTTATAGAACATGTAAAAAACTGTCGATGACAATATTAGAAGGACATACAGAAGTGACGGAAGCGGTAAATCAACCGCTTCTGTCTATTTGTGGAGTCGGAAAAAGCTCTGGAAATGTCAGCTTGTATCCAAAAGCGCTGCCAGGACAAGATATTGTTGTGACAAAGCAAATCGGGCTGGAAGGAACCGGAATTCTGGCATGGGATCGGGAAGAAGAGTTATCTGACCGTTTTCCGGCGTCATTTTTAGCCGAGGCAAAAGATTGTCTGGAAGATCTTTCAGCAGCAGAAGAAGCATGGAAGGCAAAGGAGGATGCTTCCTATATAGCAGCCTTGGGGGAGAAAGGCATCTATGGAGCGCTTTGGGAAATGAGCAAAGTGTCCGGAGTCGGATTGGAGATTGAGATTGAGGCAATCCCGGTGAGACAGCATACGATTGAGATCTGTGAGTTCTATGATTTGAATCCTTATCAGCTAATGTCCGGGGGATCTATGATGATCGTCACAGAAGACGGACAAAAATTGATACGGGTATTAAATGAACAAGGAATCCAGGCGGCAATGATTGGACGAACGACTGCGTCGAAGAACAAATTCATTTATCGCCAAGGGAAAGCAGCAAATCTTGAGATTACAAGGCAGGATGAATGTCATCGCCTGTATGCGGGATGGAAGAGAAAATAGAGAATATAGAAATGGAGGATGAGGCATGAACACGGAACTGAGAGAGTTGATTTTGAAGCTGATTGAGAAGAACAGCCGATTGGAGATCCGAGATTTGGCAGTTATGTTGGATGTGCCGGAAACGGAGGTAGCCAATGAGATTGCGGATATGGAAAAAGAACATATCATCTGCGGTTATCACACAGTCATTAACTGGGACAATACCAGCAAGGATCAGCTGACTGCGATGATTGAAGTGAAAGTTACTCCGCAAAACGGACAGGGATTTGATAAGATTGCAGAACGAATCTACAATTTCCCGGAAGTAAAAGCGGTTTACTTAATGTCTGGCGGGTACGATTTTATGGTAATGCTGGAAGGAAAAACAATGAAAGAAATCTCATTGTTCACCTCATCGAAATTAGCTCCTTTGGAATCTGTAGTCAGCACAGTGACGCATTTTGTATTGAAGAAATACAAGGATCATGGAACAATATTGGAAGGAAAGAAAGTTGATCAAAGACAGGCGGTGACGCCATAATGAGAAATTATTTATCAGAAAAAGTAGCTGCCTTGGAGCCTTCTGGAATTCGTAAATTCTTTGATGTTGTAAGCGAGATGCCGGATGCGATTTCTCTTGGTGTTGGAGAACCGGATTTTGATACGCCATGGAGTGTCCGGGAAGCCGGAATCACTTCCCTGGAAGGCGGAAAGACCTTTTATACATCCAATGCCGGGCTGAAAGAGCTTCGTTATGAGATCAGCAAATATATGGAACGGAAGTATCAGATGGTGTATCATCCGGATCATGAGATCCTGGTCAGTGTAGGCGGGAGCGAAGGAATCGATGTAGCAATGCGCACGATTTTAAATCCTGGGGATGAAGTCATCGTGGCACAGCCCTGTTTTGTATCTTACCTCCCCTGTGTGATTATGGCAGGAGGCGTACCGGTTATTGTCAATCTTAGAGAAGAAGATAAATTTAAGTTGAAAAGGGAACAGCTGGAAGAGGCTTTAACAGAGAAAACAAAGGCTATTTTTATTTCATATCCCAATAATCCCACAGGAGCGATTATGACCAAAGAGGATTTGCAGCCGATTGCTCAGTTTGCAGAGGAACATGATCTAATGGTTATTTCCGATGAGATTTATTCTGAGTTAACCTATGGCAGAAAGCATGTGAGCATAGGATCATTCTCCGGAATGAAAGATCGATGCATTATTATCAATGGATTTTCCAAGGCCTTTGCGATGACCGGCTGGAGACTTGGCTATGTGGCAGCTCCGAGAAAGATTATGGAGCAAATGGTCAAAGTGCATCAGTTTTGTATTATGGCAGCTCCAACGACCAGCCAATATGCGGCAATCGAGGCGCTGCGTTCCTGTGATAAAGAAGTGGAAGAGATGTGTATCTCTTATGATCAGCGGCGGAGATATCTGGTTCACGCACTGAAGAACATGGGCTTGGATTGCTTTGAACCGGAAGGGGCTTTTTATATTTTCCCTTCCATTAAAAAATTCGGAATGACGTCGGAGGAATTTGCGGCCAGGCTGCTCCGAGAAGAAAAAATCGCGATCGTACCGGGTTCTGCATTTGGGGAATGCGGAGAAGGATATCTCAGAGTATCTTACGCTTACTCCATCGATGAGCTGAAAGAAGCCTTGGGTCGTTTGGAAAAATTTATCAAAAGATTGGAGAAATAAATGTTACACATTGTATTGCATGAACCGGAAATGCCGGCGAATACCGGAAATATCGGACGGACTTGTGTGGCCTGCGGGGCAGTCCTGCATTTGATTGAACCTTTAGGTTTTCGTTTAAATGAGAAAATGATCAAACGTGCCGGGCTGGATTATTGGGAGCATTTGGATGTGCGGACCTATTTGAATTTTGAAGATTTTCTGGAAAAGAATCATAGTCCTAAAATCTATATGGCGACGACAAAAGCACGGCATATGTATTCAGAACCTGCTTATGAAAATGAGGAAGATGTCTATGTAATGTTTGGAAAAGAAAGCGCCGGGATTCCGGAAGAAATTCTTCTGGATTATGAGGAAACTTGTATTCGAATACCGATGCTGCCCAAGATTCGTTCTCTGAATTTATCGAATTCTGTGGCGATTGTGGCCTATGAGGTATTACGACATCAAGGATTCCAGCACTTCCAGACAGAAGGTCAGCTGCACAGATATCATTGGTAAAAAGGAGTATCCGGATGGACATTTTTGAAAAACAGCATAAAGGAATGCTTTATGTACCCACGGATGAGACCGTAATCCGCGAACAGGCAAAATATTTGGAACTTTTGTATGATTACAATCATACCAGACCATCTCAGCAGGAAGAGAGAGCCGCAATGCTTCAGGAAATGCTTGCGGAAATTGGAGAAAACAGTTACATAGAACCACCGTTTCACGCCAATTGGGGCGGGCATTTCCTGCATTTCGGGAAGAACGTATACGCAAATTTTAATTTGACGATTGTAGATGATACCCATATCTATGTTGGAGATAACACAATGTTCGGACCGAATGTGATGATCACGACAGCAGGTCATCCGATCCTGCCTGAACTGCGAGGCTGCGGCGCATATCAATTCAATATGCCGGTAACGATCGGGCAAAATTGCTGGATCGGTGCCAATGTTTCTATTATGCCAGGCGTAACAATCGGAGATCATACGGTAATCGGCGCAGGAAGCGTCGTAACACAGGATATTCCGGCTGATGTGGTAGCCATGGGAATTCCTTGCCGTGTCATCCGCGAAATAAACGAACACGACAAGGAATATTATTACAAAGACAGAAAAATTGACTGGGATTCCATAGATCGATGATCTATGGGGTCTTTTTTTGAGAATTTTCCACACAATAAAATATGGCAATTAAGACGAATGAAATTCATATAGTAATTTTTTGTACATTTGATATAAATTCTTCGAAATTTTTACATTGCAATATAGCACGTACTTTTTGATTATCTTCTATTAGTTTGCTTATAAAATTGAAAAAATTTCGAATTTCCTGTTTTTCGGATTTTCGAATGGCAATCACAAATACCAGTTGGACTTTGTGTCCGCTGTTTCTCCAAAGAATTGGTTTTTTCAAAATTGTAACTCCAATTACGGAAACTAATGCAATCGCATTTAAGGGATGGGGGATAGCAATTCCATTGGCGAGAACGGAAGAGGAGAGATTTTCTCTTTCTAAAAGTCCATCATAAAAATCATCAAAGACATAGCCCATTTTTTCCATCTTCTGAGACATATGATACATGACATCTTCAGCAGACCTAGCTTCATAATTCATATCAAATAATTCTTTTCGGAATTTCTCAATAAAAATCCAATTTTGAGATTGTCTTTTGTACATCCATTTTTTTTGCAGCTGTTCAAAAGCATTTTCCAAAACCACTTTTTCATGTTTCGTGATGGAAAGACCAATAGGAAGAATAGGAATTTTTGTATCATATTCAATGGAACAAGTAGAAATAATCAAATCCGGCTGCAATTGAAGAACTTCTTTTAATTTATATGATGGGAATGTTCCGATAATTTTGCCTCTGTCACCACAGATAGATTTTATTTTAGAAGCAAATAATTTTGTGTAGCTGACAGGTACATTTGTGGTGATAGCAATTTTTACATTGTTTTTTCCATAT
>ERZ1643249.4152-NODE-4152-length-12325-cov-5.266667_pt1 | contig 12325 bp, 13 predicted proteins | sample MGYA00579263_ERZ1643249 | MGnify/ENA primary metagenome ERZ1643249 (study PRJEB29033, sample SAMEA4952264) | chicken gut metagenome | biome: Broiler Chicken; feature: Gastrointestinal Tract; material: Caecum | place: Ireland | collected 2018 | study: Broiler...
AAAGTTGTTAAAAATTGTAATAATGAACTAATATCCATTTTTGTAAATGGCAAAAGTTATTTTCTGCAAGACTATATACAAGGAGATGTTAAAGAAAATAATGAAATCACAGCATTTGAAATTAGAGACATAGCCAAAAATTTGGCAATGCTTCATAAATGTTTGCGAAATCAATCAAATAAAATGTTTGAGTCAAGCTTTTTAAGTTATAAAACAATTGACATTTTAAGTTCAGAACTTAATAATCGAATTTCTCAAATAAATTATAATACACCAACTGAATATAAAAACGAATTAAATTTACATTATAATATAATTAATGACATTAAAAAAACGAATATTTTAAATAAGCATGAAGTACAGTTGATTCATGGGGATTTTACTCCTGATAATATAATATTGTTTGATTTTAAAGTAAGCGCTATTATTGATTTTGAATTATGTAGAATTAACACTAAATTACAAGATATAGGTCGCTTTATTTTATCTACATGTTTTAGTACTAATTTTTTTGACAGAATAAAACTAAAGGAATTTATATGTGGATATTCTTTAGTAGATAAAATTAACATAGATGATATAATAACAGCAATAAAATTTGTATGGATTAATGAAGTAAATCTTTGGATTCAAGAAAGATATTTCAGAAATCAAAATTCGGCAAAAGTTAATAGGTTTATATATGAAATTCAATGGATAAGTAATAATTGGTTTGATTTAGAATCGATAATTAGAAAGGTTGTTGCTGATGAATAAAATGATAAAATACGGAATAAATTTCATAATTTCTGATAACTACATAGATGATTTTAAAAAATATTTAGAAAAAAAACAATATGGCGTTATATATAATATTAATTTTGAAAATAGCAGTTTATTGAATGTAATAGTAAAAAAATACAATTCAAATTATAATTTTATATGTAAAGACAAAAACTATAAAGATATTTTAAGTATTATTAAAGATGAAAAAATTTGTATTAAAATGTACACAGAAAAATTAAATATAGATCAATACAAAAGAGATCTTGCAAGATTAGAACATATAAAAAACAATGAATACAATAAAATTTTGAAATATTATAATAGCATTTTTCAAAGAAATTTTGATGTTAATAATGGATTAAATGATATTTATGAGTGGTATACTGGGGCTATTTATTTCAAAGATTATGAATGGGAAGAAATACAAAATAATAAAATAAAATCGTTATTTGAAATAAAGAAAAATAATAGTTATATTTATGCATTACCTTTGGATAATGGTATAATTTTAAGAGGACCAGATATCTACTATTATTTTTCATCCGATATTAGCAGATTTGAAAAACCTACCATTATAGAAATAAAAAAATGGTTTGGCAATGTTTCAAAATATTTAAAATTAGTTTTAAACATTTTGGAGGATTATAGCATTAGTAACAATTATGATAAAAGATTACTATTGGCATTATTAGATAACATTAGAAATATTATTTTGCTTTTAACTAACTGTGAATTAATGAATTTGTATAAAGGGCAAGATTTTATTTATCATTCAACATACAACAATAATATTATAGAAGCTTATTTTGCTTTAATTAATGATTATCAGAGAGAAATCGAATATATTTGTTATCACAAAAATTGTGATGATAAAGCAATTAATGAAATATATTATATATATAAAACCGTCTTAAAAATGTTAAATAATACTTATCTAGTTGTTGAAAATATAAACGATGAATTTATTTTGAGTAAATGCTTTAACCCGTTGAGAGAGATAGACAACTATTTCGAGAATTATATAGTTTGTGAGTATATCGTTAATGAAAAAATCGGAAATTATAAAAATCAAAAAATTAATTTAATTGGAATATTATATGGAGGATTAGAGTTGCCATTTATTATAAAAAGGCTAACAGCTAATCAATCAACCATTGGTTTTTTGTTTCAGAACCATGGCATGTATCTTGATCGACAACAGAAAAATAGAGACTCAATTGTAGTTAACCTAATGGAATATGGTACAATAAATAAAATGAATGATACATACATAATTGATGATAATATGATGAGTGGCATTACTATGCAGTTTGCTTATAACCAATTGTATTTAAATGAATTTAATAATATTAAAGGAATACTTGTAGTAAGGCATCCTAATTTAAACAGAGTAGCACAATTAAAATATTTTGATACAGCTTTAAATTTATCCTTGGTTGATAAATATATATATGGAATGTTAACTGATACCCCATATACAAAAATAAAATCAGGTACGAATTATAATAATATGTTTGTTAATGAATTGAATATATTTTCAGTCATGACAGAAGTGTTTTTGAAAGCATTGTATTGTAATAATTCTTTTAAAAAAAATAGTCAAGTTGATATATTTTTAGGATATTCGGAGGGAAAAAATGATTAAATTTGATAATGAATATTATAAAAAAATTATAAAAAAATACAAATATGACAAAATTAAACCATTTTTAAATATTAATATGTTCGATGTTAAAAAAAATTGGATATGTTCTTATAATTTAGACGGTTTTATTAGTGGTATTAAAAGGAAAGAAAAATGTTTGATTATTATGGGGCTAGGTATTAATGGAATTCCACATTTAGGTACTGTTTCACAAATATTGAAGGCTATATATTTGCAAAAATGTGGATTTGAGGTTCAAATAATATTAGGAGATTTAGATGTTTATGGTGCTAGATCTACATCATTAGATAAAATTGATTGTTTATTAACAAAATATAAAAGATTTATAGTTTCTTTAGGCTTTGATGAAAAAAAAGGCAAAATTAGGAATCAATACGATGCTTTAGAAATTTTAAGAACCTCATTTATTTTATCAAGTGTTATAAGAGATCAAGATTTTGTGGAGATTGAGGAAGAGATAAATGAATTATATAAAACTGAACGCGTATATCAAGGAATGGATTTTAATGTAAAACAAGCTATATCGTTAATGTTTGCAGATTTTATTTATCCTGGCTTTATGGATGAATATAAACATGTTATGATAATTAGTGGTATTGATGAGCATGGATATGTTTGGAAAGCTGACGAAATTAGAAAAAGGATGAATATTGATATGACTATCAGCGGTTTATATTCTAAAATGTTGAGGGGAATAAATGATTATCCAAAAATGAGCAAAAGTATTGTTAAATCAAATATAGACTTGTCAATTTCCAAAAATGATTTAAAAGAAATATTATTATTTGAACAATTCAATTATGATGATTATAATAACTCGTTTGTTTATCAATTAATGACTAATGTTTCGTTTTATGATGAAAATTATTTAAAGAAATTGAAAGAAGATTGTATAAATAAAAATGAAAAATGGACGGAAGATGTAAAAAAATATGTAGATGACTTATATAAAATATGTAATTTGTGGAGGTAAATATGAAAAATAAAATTAATATTGAAAATTGGGATCGAAAAAAACAATTTCTCTTCTTTTCTGGTTTTACAAATCCTTATGCTTCAGTTACTAGTGTTCTTAATGTTGATAAAATTGTTAGAATTGCTAAAAAATATAAGATTTCATTTTATGGAATAATGTCTTATGTAGTTTTGAAAACAATTAATGAAATCGAAGCCTTTAAATATGTGTTAGAAGAGAATAATATTTATAAATATGATAAAATTAATGCTTCATTTTCTACTTTAGATAGTACAAATGCTATAAAATTTAGCCGTACAGTTGATTATGTCTCTAATTTTAAGGACTTTATATTGCTTTTTCAACAGGCTAAAAGTGAAGCTGAAAATAGTACTAATATTCCTTATAAAAAAGACTTTAATAAATGTTATTTTACATGTTTACCTTGGATGAGATTTACAGCTATCGAGAATACAATGAATTATAAAAATCAAGATAGCATACCAAGAGTTTGCTGGGGAAAATATTTTCTTGAAAATAATCAATATATGATAGATTTATCTATTCAGTGTAACCATGCTTTTCAAGATGGTTATCATATGGGTTTGTTTTTTAATAATTTACAAGAAAATATAAATATGTTCGATTATGAATAGTAAGAAAATATTATGTATTGATTTAGATGATACGATAGCTTTAACATCTAATACAATAATAAAGTTTGCTGTTGATTTTGATAAAAAAGTTTTAAAAAGAAATGGAGAACTAAAAAGTATAGATAATTGTAAAGATTACTATTATTTTGCTAAAATGTTAGGATGGAATAAAGAACAATTAACTCAATTTTTTGATAATTGCTATTTAAAATATTTAAAGGAAATAAGGGTAAAACCAGAGGCAAGTAGTGCATTAAAAAAAATAAAAGCTTTAGGAATATCAATTTATATTGTTACATCAAGGCGTGAAAAGGAAAATGGTAAAGTAACAAAAATCACGAAAAAATGGTTAAAACAAAATAATATAATTTATGATAAACTATTTATTAATGCTATAAACAAATGGAATATAATAAAGCAGGTAAAACCTTCCTATTTTTTAGATGACTCCTTTGAAAATTGTTTGAATGTTTCAAAAGTAAGTAAAAATACAGAAGTGATTTTAATGACTACAACATTTAATAAGAAAATTCAAAATGAGCAGTTTAGACAAATTAGTAATTTAAATGAATTATATGATATAATTGTGAGGAATGAAAATGAATAATTTAATAATAGATAGTCACAGTCATATTGGCAATGATTTTTTTCAGGGTAAATCCACCATTGATGAATACATTGATTTTGCAAGACATAATGGTATTAATGTTGGAATCTTAATGCCTGTTCCTTTACCATGTTTGGACGATTCTAAATTTCCGTGTATGCATTGGAAATTTGATGGTACTAATATACATTATTTTGGTAACATTAATCCATATAGAGAAATAAATGAGAATTTAAATAAATTGTTAATTCAGAAAAGTAGTGAGGATTTGCAATTGTTATTTGTTCCATTATTTCATCCAGTTTTAGATGATATTGCACAATTTGAAAAAATGTTAATCAATGTTAATCCGGTTGCCATTAAAATTCATGGCATTGGTAGTGGTGTTGGACCAGAACATATAACTCAAGAATACATAAGATTATTTAAACAATATGAAATCCCTATTATTGTCCATACAGATTGTGATTTTGGAAATGGCAGTAGGTCTATGCAATATATTAGAAATATTAATAGAGCTAAATTATGGGCGGAATTTTTCGAAAAAAATAAAATAAAAGGGATATTAAATCACGGAGCATCTTTGGATATTGAAACATTAGAAATGGTTAATAACTCAGATTATTTGGTTGTTGCTTTGGGACCTGATAAGGTAGCTTGCATAGATAATAATAGATTATTTTATGATTGCAATGGCGATTACCGAAGATATTTAGCATTTTTACAAAAACACCTAAATAAATCAAAACTAGTATACGATGCTGATTATAATTGGAATTTAATAAATGGTATAGAAGATTATGATTCAGTAAAGAGAGTAGAAGAGATATTTGAAGATAGGAAAATAATTCAAGATGTATTAGCAAATAATATACTTGAATTTAATCCTAGGATATTAACAAGAGTGAGGAGAAAATAATATGGTTTATTACATAGCACAATTATTTGGAACTTTGGGATTAATTGTAATGATATTAAGTTTGTTTCAAAAAAATAAAAATAAAATGTTAATTTTTATAATCTTCAATGGAATATTTTTTGGATGTCAATACCTATTATTAAAAGCTTATTCTGGTATGTTTTCCAATTTTTTTGGTATTTTAAGGACATATGTATGCAAAGAAAAAGAAAATAAAAAGAAATTAGAAAAATGGTATGTTTTAACATTTTTTATAATCGGTTATTTAATAATTGGTTATATTTCATATGATGGTTATATTAGCTTATTGCCTATTGTAGCGGAATTAATATATGTATTAACATTATGGCAAAAATCTGTAAAAAGGATTCGTTGTGGTACATTAGCTATGGTAATATTATGGCTAGTATATGATATAATTGTAAAAGCATATCCTTCAATGCTAACTGATATTATTGTAATAATTTCCACATTGATGGCAATCTATGTTAATGATATAAAAAAGAAAGGAATTGATAAAAATGAAAAATACAGTTGAACTTATGACGGATAGATTACATTTAAGAAAGATCAAATCTGACGATTATAAAGAGATTTTTGAATGTTGGACTAGTAATCCTGAAGTATGTAAATATGTTACTTGGGATGTTCATAAAACAAATACTGAAACAAAGGAAATAGTTGATTTATGGATAAATGAATATGCAAATGATTATACTTTTAGGTGGCTTGTTACTCTAAAAAATACGAAAGAAATTATTGGCATGATTGATGTAATTAATAAAAATATTCAATATATGACTGCAGAAATTGGTTATTGTTATGGCCAAAAATACTGGGGGAAAGGATATGCTACTGAAGCATTAACTAAAGTAATTGATTTTTTGCATTCTGTAGGTTTTGCTACAGTTTATGCTGAACATTTTAAGTCTAATATAGCAAGTGGAAAAGTAATGGAAAAAGCTGGAATGCAATATGAAGCTACTTTAAGGTCTAGAGTTATAAATAAATTTGGAAAACGTGAAGATGTATGTGTTTATTCTTCAGTAATTGATTCTGATATAATAAAAAACGAAAATAAAACATATTGACATAAACAAAATAATATGTTAGTATAATTAAAAAAATTTGAGGGGGCATTTATATGTTCGATGAAAAAGAAACTTTAAAATTTATATTAAATGGCGCAGATAATATAAATGATGTAGATGTATTAGCAGAGAAAATTAGAGAGGTCAATAATTCTGGAAGATATTTGCGAATTAAATTTGGGATGGATCCATCAGCGCCGGATATTCATTTAGGTCATGCTGTTGCTTTAAGAAAACTTAGACAATTACAAGAATTAGGCCATACAGCTGTTGTAATAATTGGAGACTTCACAGGTGCGATTGGAGATCCATCTGGTAAATCTAAAACAAGAAATCAATTAACAGATGAGCAAGTTAGATTTAATGCACAGACATATCTAGACCAAATATTCAAAATATTAGATTTAGGCAAAACAGAGTTGCATTATAATAGTGAGTGGTTTAATAAAATGAGTTTTAAAGATGTAATTAATTTATGCAGTAAAACAACAGTGGCTAGAATGTTAGAACGAGACGATTTTAATAACAGGATGAATAATCACAAACCAATTGCTATCCATGAATTTTTCTATCCTTTAATGCAGGCATATGATTCAGTGGCGGTAAAAGCAGACTTGGAAATGGGAGGAACAGACCAAACATTTAATATTTTAATGGGAAGAACAATTCAAAAAGATTATGACATTTCCCAACAAGTTCCAATTTTTGTGCCATTATTAGTTGGTATAGATGGTAAAGAAAAAATGAGCAAATCTTTGGGAAATTATATTGGTATTAATGAAGATGCAAAAACAATGTATATAAAAATTATGAAGATACCTGATGATTTAATTATTACATATTATCAATTAACAACTGATATTCATCCAGATAAAATTGAAGTAATAAAAAAATTGCTTGAAAGTAATAAAATAAATCCTCGAGACATAAAAATGCATTTAGCTAGAAGTATTATTTCATTGTATCATTCGCGTTTAGAAGTCGAAGAAGCTGAAAAAAATTTTAAAGTGATTTTCCAAAAGCAAAATGCTGATATTGATATACCAACAATATTATACGACCCTTCATTAGTTGATGAAAATGGAGAGTATTCTCTTATAGACTGTCTTTTTTCTACAGGAAAATATAAATCTAAAAGCGAGATCAGAAGATTAATTTTGCAAGGGGCGGTTAAAATTAATGGTGAAAAAAATAAAGAAATATTCATAAAATTGTATGAAGGATTAATTATTCAAGTTGGAAAAAGTAGTATATTTAAATTAATGCCTTTGAGCAAACAATTAGATAATAATAATTCTTTAACTAGAAGACTTGATTTTAATAAATAAATGTTGTAAACTAATTATAGTAATAAATGTTGATTAATGTTATAGTAAATTATATTATGTATATTATAGAGAGTTTATGGTTGGTGAAAATAAACATATAATATAATTGAATTACCCATTATGAGTTTATAGGTGGTTACTTTATAGCCAAATAAAGTGTATGAATTTTTATTCATAAAATAAGGTGGTACCGCGGATTAATTCGTCCTTATAGGAAGAATTAACTGCGGTTTTTATTTTAAAGGAGGAGAGAATTTTAATGAATAAGAAAGAAAAAATTGATTTGGTTTTGAGGAGAACAGTTGAGGTTTATAATAAAGATACTTTATTAGAAAAATTAAACAGTGGTAGAAAGTTGGTAGTAAAATTAGGAGCGGATCCCTCAAGACCTGATTTGCATTTAGGACATACTGTCCCTTTAAGGGCTTTAAAAATATTACAAGAATTAGGTCATGAAATAGTCTTTGTTATTGGAGATTTTACTGCTATGATAGGGGACCCATCAGGAAGGTCTAAAACAAGACCGGCATTATCTTTTGAAGAAACTAAAAAGAATGGTGAAACTTATTTTAAACAAGTCTCTAAAATATTAGACCCATCAAAAATAAGAATTGTTTATAATTCTGAATGGCTTGGTAAAATGACATTTGAAGATGTGGTTAAATTATGTGGAAAATATACAGTGGCTAGAATTCTTGAAAGAGACGATTTTAGTACAAGATTTAAAAATAATATTCCTATTGGAATACATGAATTTTTATATCCTTTAATGCAAGGTTATGATAGTGTTGCTTTACATGCTGATATTGAAATTGGTGGTACTGATCAAACATTTAATTTATTAGTAGGAAGAGAATTACAAAAAGATTATGGCCAAGAACCTCAAGATGTAATGTGTTTCCCTTTACTTGTAGGTATAGATGGTAAAGAAAAAATGAGCAAATCATTAGGTAATTATATTGGTATAGATGAATCTCCAGAAATAATGTTTGAAAAATCTATGAGAATACCTGATGATGTATTGTTTGATTATTTTAGATTAACAACTGATATGGATTTAGATAAAGTAAAAGTTGAAATGGAAAAAGATATAGTTGAAGCTCATAAAATTTATGCTAGAGAAATTATTAAAATGTATCATGGCGAAGAATTTATTGAATATGCTGAAGAAAGATATGCAACTGTTGCTAAAGGTGGCGTACCAGAAAACATTGATGTTTATGAACTTGATAAGACTTCTATAGATAATGGAATTCTAATAACAGATTTATTAGTTAAATCAGGTATTGTTCCATCAAAATCTGAAGGCAAGAGAATGATTGAACAAAATGGAATAAGCATAAATGGTATTAAAGAAACTAATTCTTCTAAAATGATTACTATTAACGATTTTGTAGATAATGAAATAATTATTCAGAAGGGTAAAAAAAGTTTTAAGAAAGTAGTATTAATTTAATTAAAGAAATAGCCATATTCTATCTTGGCTATTTTTAGTGTTATTGTTACAATATTATATAAAAAGTGTCTTAATTTTGTTTAATTGATATGCTATAATATTTGTAGTTAGTTGATTTAAATATTAAAGGAAAGAATTAAATATGAGAATATCAAGTCGAGCTATTATTTTTAAAGATAACAAAGTTGTATTAATTTATCGTAAGAGGGATTATCAAGAATATTTTGTTTTTCCAGGTGGAAAAGTAGAAGATGGCGAAACAAACGAGGAATGTGTAATTCGTGAATGTAAAGAAGAACTCGGTATAGATATTAAACCAATAAAGTATATTTATGAAGTGAAAGGCCCAGATTTTATTCAACATTTCTTTTTATGCGAATGGATATCAGGAGTATTAGGTACTGGAGATAAAGAAGAATATGATGTTAATCGTCAAGGGGGAGTACAAATTCCTATGCTTATAGATATAGAGTCATTAAAAAAACTTAATATTGTTTCTCCAGAAATAATAGCCGAGTTATGTATTGATATAAATAAGTTTGGTTTAAATTTAGATGATAATGTTAAAACAATTATCGAAAAGTAATTATTTCTTTGATGTAATATAATTATTTATAAGATTGGAGTTGGTAATATGTATCAGATTGAAAAAGAAGTGAAAATATTAAATGTTGATGTTCAAAAAGTAAAAGAAAAATTAGAATTAAATGGAATTAAATTAAAGGGAAAATATATTCAAGATATTTATACCTTTGACATTCCTACTGTAGACATTTTATATAAGAGGTATGTTGATGATATGATTTCTAAAAACGATAGTAGAGGTTTTAGAAAATTAATATTAGAAGTTAGACCTTGTTTTGATAAAGAAGATTTAAAAAAAATTAATATGGTGTTAGATACTAAAGACGTTATTGAATTTATAGATAATGATATGAGTGATTTAAATCGTTTGAAGTCTGATGAACTAATTAAAGTTATGGAGAAAGCTGAAAATAATTTCAGTAAATGGATAAGGCTTAGAAAAACTGGGGATGAAACAACTCTTACTATCAAATGTATTGTTAATAGCAAAGGAGAATACGAACTAGAAGCTGTAAAAGAATTGGAGTTTAATGTCCCTAGTTTAGATAAGGGCAAACAATTTTTAGCTGATTTAGGCTATTTTCCAGCAAGACATCAAATAAAAATGAGATTGGTGTATAATTATAAAAATGCCGAAATTGTAATTGATAAGTGGCCAAAATTAAATCCTTATATTGAGATTGAAGCACCAACTAAAGAAGATATAGAAGAAGCAATTTTAATGCTTGGTTATCAAATTGATGATGCAATTGTTATTAATACTGATGATGTTTATAGTAAAATAGGAATAGATATTTATTCAAAAGAATATAGCAATTTATCTTTTAGTGATGAAGAAACTACACAAGTAAAAGAATATATGAGTTAAAATATTAATTTAATTATTTTTTCTTAACTTTTTCAATCTTTATAGTATAACCAATTGGAGCAAGTATCTTAAGTAAACTAAGTATACTTGGAGATGAATAGCCGGTCTCTATCCTGGCTATTTTTTCTCGTGGAACATTAGAGTATTTAGAAAATAATTCTTGAGTTAAATTGTTTTCTTTTCTAAATTGAATAAATTCTTTAATAAATATTTTATTTAATTCATTAGCATCATAAATAGTTTCAATATAGTTTTTATCGTAATCCATTTGTATCACCTGACAATATTGTATCACATTTGATACAAAAATGTTGCTATTTTTTGGAAAATATATTATAATAATGACGAATTTTATATGTGAAAGGGGATAATTATGAAAAATTATGGACTATTAAAGTTTAAAGATGTAGATGTAAATAATTTTACTTCAGATATTGGAATGGATATTAGAAAAGCTATTAATCCAGTATTAAGACGAATTTTAAGAGTAGCTGTAAAAGGGGATGTAATAGTAGAAAGATACCCAAAATTAGAAAAAAATAAACCATATGTATTTGTTTCTACTCATAGATTTGTGGAAGATACAATAACAAATTTATCAGTTATAGATAGAAATGCATATGTATTATTTGGAACTACAGATCAACTTGAAAATAACAAACAAGTTTATGCCGCTTGGTTAAATGGTTTTATTTATGTTAATAGAGAAGATGCTAAAAGTAGACATGATGCTATACCTAAAATGAAGAGAGTTTTGGCTAATGGTAATAGTGTTTTCTTATTTCCAGAAGGGGGATTTAATAACACTGAAAATTTGCTTTGTTTAAGGTTATTTTCAAGTCCCTATATTTTAGCTAGAGACATGGGAGTAGAAGTTGTTCCAATTGCCCCATTCTATGAATTTGGTAGCGATAAAATTTATGTAACTGTTGGAGACCCAATTGATTTAGGTAAATTTGAAAATAAAGAAATTGCATTAGATTATTTAAGAGATGTTTTAGCAACAATGGTATATGCTAATCTTGTGAATCATTCTACTGAAATTATTAGAGAAAATTTAAGTGAAGATCCAAGAATGGATTATATGGAAGAAAGAAGGGCAGAATACTTAAAAAATAAATGGACTAGAGATGTTTGGGATGAAGAATTAATCCAATACCGTAATGCTGCAGAAAAAGAATATCTTGCGGTAAAAGAAAGTATGGATAATATAAAAATAACTCCCCAAAATGCCGGAATTATGGGACCAATTTTAGTTAGAAGACAAGAAGATAAAAAATACGATTTTAAAGATTATATGCATAAAACTTGGAATAAATAGTAGAAAAATACGATTATTATTTAGAATTTATTTAAATAATAATCTTTTTTTTTGGTTCAGGCTATGTTATAATTTAAATATATGATAGGATTAGAGGTGCAATGATGT
>ERZ1643249.4153-NODE-4153-length-12322-cov-11.077607_pt1 | contig 12322 bp, 24 predicted proteins | sample MGYA00579263_ERZ1643249 | MGnify/ENA primary metagenome ERZ1643249 (study PRJEB29033, sample SAMEA4952264) | chicken gut metagenome | biome: Broiler Chicken; feature: Gastrointestinal Tract; material: Caecum | place: Ireland | collected 2018 | study: Broiler...
GAGGCGTTCGCAAAGGAAGAAAAAGTTAAAAATCAAAAGTGAAATTTAACTTTTGAAAGCGTAAATGTTATAAATGGAGGAGTGACTAAATGAATCAAAAAGGGTTTGAGTACGGTTCGCTTTCGTATTATGAAGAGGAAAAGCACAAAGCAGAAATTGCTTTTAGGCTTATCGCCGATGCCACGAGACGGAAGATTGCCAAACAGACGGAAGCACTTGACAAGTCCAGCGCAGATTCTTTGGTAGAAATTGCGGACGGAGAACTTGTCAGTCTGTGCGTCGCTGTTTTGGAAGCGGATGAAAACGTACGGATGCGTCGCAATTCTTACGAAACAGCTCTCGAAAAAGAAAGAAAGGAGGCTGAAACCAATGGCGAGCCTTTTTAATCTGGCGAAAGAATATACTGACCTTTATTCCGCGCTTGTTTCTTCTGCCGACGAAGAAACGGGAGAAGTGGATGTTGATATTGCCGCTGCTCTTGCGAATGTACAGGGTTCGTTTGAAGAAAAGGCAATCGCTGCGGCGACTGTTTCCCGTATGCTTGGGAACACTGTTGATGAGGTTTCCAAAGAAATCGACCGCTTGAAGCGTTTGAAAGTCCATTTGGAGCGCGAGGACGGGCGCGTAAAGGAATATCTCAAAAAAGCAATGGAGCTGACGGGTACAGAAAAAGTGCAGGGCATTTCTGCGAGCATTTCCTTCCGACAGTCGGAGCAAACGGTCATAGACAACGAGGAAGAACTTCCCGAAGAGTACATTACGGTAAAGACAACATATACTCCCAACAAGACCGCAATCAAGACGGCAATTAAGGCAGGGAAGGATGTCCCGGGCGCACACATCGAAACAGTTAAAAACTTGCAAATCAGATGAGGAGGTAACTATGGCAAGTTTCAGAAAAGCGGAAAGAAAACAGGTCAAGCTGAAGATCGGTATCAGCGCTCCGAGCGGTGCAGGCAAGACGTACAGTTCTTTGCTTATCGCTCATGGTATCTGCGGCGATTGGAGTAAAATCGCCGTTATTGACACAGAGAACGGAAGTGGTGAACTTTACAGCGATTTGGGCGATTACAGCGTTTGCCCCATAAGTCCACCGTTTACGCCACAGAAGTACAGAGAAGCAATTCACGAAGCCGAGAAAGAAGGCTTTGAGGTGCTTATCATCGACAGTCTTTCCCACGCTTGGAGCGGAGAAGGCGGTATGCTTGATATGCAGAACAACGCCGTAAAAGCCAGCAGGAGCGGTAACAGTTATGTTGCTTGGAGAGAAGTTACTCCCGAGCATAACAGGCTTGTGGATGCCATCTTACAAAGCCCTATGGACGTTATCGTCACGACGAGGGCAAAAGCAGAGTACGTCGTGACCGATGAGAATGGAAAGAAGGGCTATAAGAAGATAGGGCTTGCTCCGATTTTCCGTGACGGATTGGAATATGAACTGACTACGTTTTTCGACATGACGCAGGAACATCTTGCGAACGCGAGCAAAGATAGGACGGGACTTTTTGGGGCAAACGACTTTTTTATACCGACGGAAGAAACTGGCAAGAAGTTGGATGCTTGGCGCAAAAGTAGCACGGCAGAGTATAAGTGCTGCGTGTGCGGGAAGGTAATTTCTCAAAAACTTTACAATCAGTCGATTGAAAAATACGATGTTGCACTCTGCTCGAAAGAGTGTCTCGATAAATGTGAGAAGGGAGTGCTTGAAGCAGAGAAGAAGGAGAAAAAAGAATGAATGAACAACTCATTCAGCATCGACAGGAAAACGAAAAGACACGCAAACGTAAGCCCGCTTTGGAACGTGCGCTTGCCAAACAGCTTCTCGGTCTTGAATTAACCGAAGAAGAAAAACATGCGATCGCTTGTCAGAAAGCGAAGTACATATTATTTGACTAATCTATGAACCGGCTGAAAGAAAAAAGGCTTGCTCTCGGTCTTAAACAGCGCGAAGCGGCGGAGCGGATAGGTATATCTCAAAGCGAGTATCAGGCATATGAAGCAGATAAACGAGTGCCGAACGCACGGTTCGCTATCCGCTTTGCCAATGCGCTGGAAACGACCGTAGAGGAATTATGGATGGAATAGGGAGGTAAAAAGTGCCAAAGCAACCAAAGAAAGGGCTGAACTACTTTACTTTGGATTGCGACATTTTCTCGACGAAATCAGGACTTAAACCACTTATAGATCGCTATCAAGGCGATGGGTTGGCTGTGTACATACATATTCTCTGCGATGTGTATGCTACAGGATATTATTTCAAACCCGATAACTACGAAGATTATCTTTATGCGATGGCAAAAGATATTGGAATATCGGTGGAGAAAGTGCAGCTCATATTAGCATTTATGGCAGACAGAACACTGCTCGACGCATTTAGTCTGAACAAGAACACTGTTTTTACGAGCCACGGAATACAGAAGCGTTACGTTGAAGCAATGAAAGGCAGAAAACGGAACGTCGCAGAGATAAAGGGTGAGTATTGGCTTTTATCCGAAAAAGATGAAAGCGAGCTTGACACTTTTTATAAGCGTACCCATAACGCCGATAAATCCGAGAAAATGACCGATAAATCCGAGAAAATAGGCGATAAATCCGAGATTTATTCCACAACAGAACAGAACATATATATATATCCCCCCTTACCCCCCGAAGGGGGAGAGGGGAAGGATGATTGGAAAGAGAAGTTTTTCTCTTTTTATCCGAAACTGAAAGGATTAGCACGATACAAGAATATCGACTATGCAGCCTTATATGAGCATTTCGGAAAGAGCGAGTTTCTTCGCACACGATTCTCTGCGAAATGGGTCTATGAAAATTATCAAGACATAATCAACGGAGAACATGACGACAAGCCTTCCGCTGACGAGTATTCAAAGGCTCGCCGAGAGTGGTACTCGGCGAGAAGAGAAAAGGCAATAAGCATTTCCGAGCGAAACAAAAAGAGAGCAGAGGAAAGCAACGAGTTTCGCGTAGCGGCAAAAACAAAAAGGACTGCGGAAATTCGCATAGCCAAAGCGGAAGCAGAAAGTAGAGTTGATGATGAAGCTGTAAGCGCGTTGAAGAATGCTAACGTAATAATTTGCCGTGAACTTACAAAGATGGGAATAGAAGAAAAAGAGCTTGTTCCGCAATGGCATTGTACAAAATGCAGTGATACGGGTTTTCTTCCTAATGGGCGACCTTGCGATTGTTATGAGGTGAATCATAAATGCCTACTAAAGATGATTTGAAATATTTACAGAGCTTGCCGTTGGATTTGAAAGTGATGATGACGAAATCTCGAATCCGCGAATGGGTATCGCATTACGGTGAAGACGGAGTGTATATTTCATTCAGTGGCGGGAAGGACAGTACCGTACTGTTACACATCGTTCGAGAAGAATACAAGAACATAGAAGCGGTCTTCGTAAACACCGGTCTTGAGTATCCGGAAATCCAAAAGTTTGTCAAATCATTCTCGAATGTTACAATACTGCGCCCGAAAATGTCTTTCGTGGAAGTTATCAAAAAATATGGCTATCCACTTGTCAGCAAGGAAGTGGCAGAGTGTTTGCAGCAAGGGAAAATAGCTCTGAATAGACAAGACGGAAAATATTCCTATCGGCTAAAAAAGTTATTTGGGACAGCTCTTGACAAGGAGGGACGAAAAAGTTTATTTAACCGAGAAAAATGGCGACCTCTTTTATATGTTGATTTTGAGATAGGGAACGGGTGCTGTGCAGTCATGAAAAAATCCCCTATGAAATCATATGAACGTGCTACACGCAAAGTCCCAATAATCGCAACGTTATCAGAAGAGAGCTTGCTTCGTGAAAAGGTTTGGCTTAAATCTGGATGTAATGCTTTTGACGCAAAGAGGCCTCATAGTAATCCCATGAGTTTTTGGACGGAGCAAGATGTATTGCAATACATAAGCCAAAACAATATCCCGATAGCAAGTGTTTATGGTGATATAATTCCCGATACATTCAATAACGGGCAAATGGCTATTGACAACTCGCTTGTGAGATTGAAGTGTACGGGCTGTGAGAGGACTGGTTGCATTTTTTGCGCTTTTGGAGCGCATCTCGAAAAAGGAGAAGGCAGGTTTGAGTTGTTAAAACGTTCCCACCCGAAACAGTACGAGTATTGTTTGGGGGGGGGAGCGTATAACGAAGACGGTCTGTGGCAACCGAACGAAAAGGGATTGGGGATGAAGCATGTTTTTGATGTGTTTAATGAATTATATCCGAACAATAAAATTCATTATTAAAGGATAACTATGAAATGGAAACGCCTTGAAAACGGAGATTGGCAAGCGCAAGGGAATAACGGGGATTTTCTTGTTTGGAAAACAAAAAACGGCTGGTTCGCCCGCTATCGTTCTGTGGATCACAAAAAACATTTCTTTATTCGTCCGGCAACTACAAAAATTTCAGAGATAAAGGAATTATGTCAAAAAAATCATTATTGGGAGGATGGAACTAATGGAAAGAGAGGATAGATTGTCTGCAGGTATGACATTCGAAGAAGTAAGCCGTGTGTATTCGGTTTTGAGCAAAGCGTTTTCGGAACGGCAGGAGAAATTGCGTGAACAGGAAGCGAGACTTAATTCCGTAATTCCGAACGGGACAGAACACAAGGGGGAAACAAAATGAAAATCAGCACAAAGTTTTCTATCGGCGACGAGGTGTACTACATCAAGTACAAGGTCGTTGAAAAGGTTTGCTCATGTTGTGGACATGAGGAAGAAGACGTTGTTGCATATGATGTCGGAAGAGGAGTGATTGCCGGGATTAAGGTAAACGTCGGAAATGTTGGAATTGAAGAAGAAAGCGACGGGGTAATATACAAGATTTCAATTAAAGACCACATACGCGATCTTCCCAATGTATACACGAACCGTATTGAAAGCGCAGTGTATGCAACCGAAAAAGAGGCAGAAGTCGCGTTTCGGTCGGAGGTAGAGTAATGCGTTGTATTTTGAGTAATTCCTGCACTGACAGTACGTTGTGCTGCAACTTCTGTGAAAATAAACGCTGCAAAGATCGTTGCAAGGATGAACACGGAAAATGCAAGTACTTTGAGAAAGAAGCGCCTAAAACGGAGACGGAACAGCCGCAAGAGAAAAAGCCGTGGTGGAGTTTCCTTAAACCGAGCAAAAAGAAAGGGGAACAAGCATGAGAGCAAGACCTTCGACGATGGTGGCGCGGTCTCCGTTTTATGAGCGTAAGGCTAAGGAACAGCATGAAACGACGTTGCAGAAAAAGCGCAGGGAAATCTGTTTGGCTTGCACGAAAAATGACTGCAACGGAATGTGTGAATTGATGAGGAGAGGTAATTTCAATGGAAGAAAGAAACATGGCAAATAAGGTTGTTCTCGGAATTATATGGCTTATTGCCCATATCATTCTCTTAACTTTATTGATTATTTTTTCAGTTAAACAAATCATGGAGGGGCAATCGCCTGAATGGATAGCAATTTTGCTTATTTGCTGTTGCGCCGCTACGATTTTAACAGTTATTCCGGCTGTGTTTTTGAGGGATTGGATAAGCGCGGCGTTCATAAGCAAGGAGAAAAACGATGACAGATGAACAGATTGAAACGGCATTGAACGCCTGTATGTTCGGACAGACGAAAGAAACGCGCTGTAAAGACTGCCCACTCGACAGCGGTAAAGAGCCGTGCATGACGAACTTACACTTGATGGCGAGAAAATCAAGGCAGATACCTACTATACGCTCAAAGACGGTGAAATAGTGGAGGCAGACAATGACTAACGAAGAATTGAAAAAGAAGATTTGCGATATTATTGCGCTGTATGTATCGGCGTATGGCGATGATGAGCGTATTGCCGACGCCCTTATCGCGGCGAAGATTGGAGATGTGAAAGATTTGCAAGCACAAGTTGATGTTTTGGAAATAACAAACATTGCTTTGCAGGCAGGTTATGACGATGCTGAAAAGGATAGGCTTTATTGGGTGGATAAATATAAAGAAGCAGAACACCGCGCGGAAGTTGCAGAAAAAGCAGGAAGAATAATTCAGCGTGACATGGCTCGTGTATTTGATATAAGTAATCCGAGAGTTTGTGAATTGATAGCAAATATTTGGGATTTAGCAAAAAAGCAAGCCGAAAAAGAACTCGCGGAGAAGGGGAAAGATGAACAAAGCTGAAAAATCTTTGCGGTGGGTGGTAAATCAAATCCCCGATTTTAAGCCTACAACGAATGAGGAAAAAATGCTCGTTGCAATTAAACTTTATAGTGAGGCTGGGGCAGAAGAGATTAGGTGGCTTGAATCTGAAAACGCCGCCCTACGGGAGCAGATTTCAAAAATGATAATGCCGCCGTGTACTCTGGGGGACACGCTTTATATCATATCGTTTTGTTTTGGCGACGGCTATGACGAAGCAGAAAATGCGATTCATACAAGCGGTTGGCAAATTACCGAAACGAAAGTTGACGAAAAGAACTTTTACAAAATGTGCGATCTTATAAGGAACGAGATAGCATTTTTCAGCAGAGAAGCCGCCGAAGCCTGCCTCTCGGAACTGAAAGGAGAAAAAGGATGTGCCAAAACATAATGCCACCCGATGAAGCAAATATCTGTTTGAGATGTGCATACAGCATTTACGACGAAGGAAACAAAATCAAGCCTGATGGGTATACCTATTACTACACTATGTGCAGCTGTTGGATTTGCTCGAAAGGAAGAAACATAGGACATAGAAAAACTTGCCATAAATTTCTTAAAAGCGAGAAGAAAAGAGGAGAAACAAAATGAAGGCTGTTATGCTATCGCTTCGCCCTCAATGGTGCGAAAAGATTTTTAACGGAAGCAAGTCAATCGAAGTTCGCAAGAGCCGCCCGTCCCTTGATATGCCGTTTAGGGTGTATGTGTATCAGACAAAGCACAAAGGCGGTAAGGCAATCGTGAGCGAGGTCTTGAACAGCGTTTACGGCGGCGGCAAGGTTATCGGCGAGTTTGTGTGCAATAGGATTACTTGTTGTCAAGCCTATTATGGGGAAAGCGGAGAAAAACATTTAACAAATCTGTTTGGGAATGAGGTCAAAAGAACTTGTCTTACAGAACGCGAAATGTTTGACTACATTGTTGGCAAAGGCAAAAAAGAAGGGACGGGCTGGTTATGGCACATCACAGAGCCGAAGCTGTTTGACAAGCCGAGAGATATTACGGAGTTCGCAATTTATGGGAGGTGCGCGGAAGATTGCGACGAATACGATATTTGCGCACGGGACAGCGAGGACGGCAGGATGAGTTGCAAGTTCTTCAAACGAACATTTTTGAAGCGCCCGCCGATGTCATGGTATTACATTGAAGCCGATGAAAACTAACAAAATCCCCTGCGCACACAAGCAATGCTCGAACTATTCCGAGAGTGGCTGTGAACTTTGGAGCGAATGCCCCGTCTTTCAGGCGGACAGCGTAACGCCGAAGAAAGACCGCTCAAAGTACGGCGCTGAAAAAGTCACCGTGCTTGGCATGGACTTCGATAGCCGTAAGGAAGCGCGCAGGTGGTTTGAACTTCGCGCTCTCGAACAGGCTGGAGAGATAAGTAATCTGCAAAGGCAGGTCAAGTACGTCCTAATTCCTGCGCAGAGGGAGTTGTACATAGGAAAGACGGGGCAAAAGAAAGCGGGCAAGGTGTTAGAGCGCGAGTGTGCCTATTTTTCTGATTTTACCTATACAGACAAACAGGGAAAGACAGTTGCGGAGGACTGCAAAGGCTATAAAGGCGGTGGCGCATACGCGGTTTTTGTCATCAAGCGTAAGTTGATGTTGTGGAGATACGGGATAAGAATAAAAGAGGTTTGAACAAATGTGGCAAATTAGTCTTTTTGACGGAGCGCAGAAATTTAAGATAAAAAAGCCGATAAGACTTGTTGAACTTTTTGCGGGGTATGGAAGTACCGCTCTTGCGCTTGATTATCTCGGCGTGAAATACGAGCATTGGCACATAGCGGAATGGGCGGTAAAGAGCATACAGGCGTATAAAGACTTGCATTGCGGAGAAGATGACACAGATTATTCTGAAACGCTCACAAAAGAAGAAGTGTTTGCCGAGTTGTTCCGAATGGGAATATCCACAGACTATAATGCGCCTATGTCTTTTGAACAGATAAAGCGAATGGGTGAGAGTAAAGCAAGGCGAACTTACAACAACATACGAGCAACGCGAAACCCTGTTTCTGTTTGCAATATTAAAGGCGCAGACTTGGAAATTGCAGACACAGATAAATACGATTACATAATGACTTATAGCTTTCCTTGTCAGGATTTGAGCAATTCCGGTAAACGCGCCGGAATGGAAAAAGGAAGCGGTACAAGGAGCGGGCTTCTTTGGGAAGTTGAAAGGCTGCTTTTGGAAATGAAAGAGCGCCCGCAAGTGCTTCTTATGGAAAACGTCCCCGATGTTATCGGGTCAAAGAATATGAAAGCGTTTTCCGAATGGATAGCAACGCTTGACAGACTTGGCTATAAATCAAAATGGCAAGTTTTGAACGCAACGGAGTTTAATGTGCCGCAGAATAGGGCGCGGTGCTTTATGGTGAGCATTTTGGGAGATTGGTATTATGATTTTCCGACGCCTGTTGGGTGTGGCATAGCGCTCAAAGATGTTTTGGAAGAAGACATCGATGAGAGTTACTATCTCAAACCCGAAGTCGTAATCTCTCTTATTAAGCACAAAGAACGCCACGATGCGGAAGGACACGGCTTTGGCTGGTCGCCGATAGATATTGACGGGGGGGGTACGCAAGGACAATTAAAACAGAGAGCGGATACAGACCGCAAACAAACTTTATTATTGAGCCAACAGGCAACGAAGATAGACAAGTTTACGCAAGTGGCGAACACTCTGATGGCGCGAGACTACAAAGGCTTCGGGAATCAACCGATGACAGCGATAATGGAAGTGGACGAGCCTATGACACGGGGGGGGGGAGTATCGTGAAAGCAAACGGAATTGATATAGGAAAAAGTACAGAGTTTTTTCGCGGAGAATATGAGGGAAAGTCTCGTACACTTCGCGCCGATGGCACAAGTGGGGTTGTACTGTGGAAAGATTAAACTGCAAGTGTCTTGGAATGTTAAGTGGGGGGGGTATGGAAAACATGCACGAAATGGTAAGGCGCGTGTATGACCCCGATTGCGCGGCTCCGACATTAAACACTTGCAGCGGTGGTAATCAAAACGTGAAAATCGTTGTTGTAGATGATTACGGAAATTGCGTTGTTGACGGAAAGCGCGTGCGAATACGAAAACTGACGGAACGAGAGAGATTTAGGCTCATGGGCGTAAAAGACGATGACTTTGACAAGATTGCCGTAAATCAATCCAAAACAAGCCTTTGTCATTTATCGGGCGACAGCATTGTCGTTGATGTGCTTATGGCTATTTTTAAGGAGATGTTGTAACGCGAACAAACAGGAGGTGTAAGAATGGATGTCGAAAGAAATTGCTTCAACTGCGCCGTGCTTGGGAAATGTCCGTTGGCAGGGAAAGTAGAGAACTGTAAACTCTACGTCAAATCCCGTTTTACAAAACAGGACGTTGCAAAGGTACTTGGCGTATCGGAGCGGACGGTGTATCGGCTCATACAGAGCGATAAGGGAAGAAAGGAAATGCTCGAACTGTTAAGGAAAGCTGGAATACGCCTCGTCCTTGACGTACAGGGCAAAAACGACGAAGAGTACAGCGAAGACGGACAGATAGCCTACTATCGGAAAGTGGAGTTTTCAGACCGATTGGCGCAAGTGCAAGTCAACATCAATCTCGGTGCAAGACTTGCAACGGGGAATATCTAACAGAAAAATTTATATCATAAGGAGATACATAACAATGGGAGCAAAAATTCATGCAATCGGGAACGCGGTGCGCGACTGTGAACTTTCGGAGACTGCAAGCGGGGTACAAGTTTGCCGCTTTACGCTTGCGGTCAACAGAGGTTACGGCGAGAACAGAGTTACGGACTTTTTCAACGTAACGGCTTGGAAGAAACTTGCCGAGAACGTGGCGAAATACGTCCGCAAGGGGAGCAAGGTCTGCGTGTACGGCGAGCCGCAAATCCGCAAGTACACGGACAACAACGGCGTTGAGAGACAGGCGTTTGACATTCAGGCGTTTGACGTTGAATTTCTCTCTACGAAGCAGGATACGGAAGGAAACGGCGAACAGAGAAGCCAACAGCAACATTCCGCGCCGCAGAGTTATATCGGCGGTGGCAAGGGAAACGGCGGCAATCGCCCGCCGAGAAAGCCCGTGCAGATGGAAGTCTTCGAGGATGACGGGACGGACGATTTAATCCCATTCTAAAGCATAAGAGACGATTATATTACGCCTTCTTGTTGCGATGGGTGTAACGATTTTGAGGAGGAAGAACAATGAAAGGATATAATTGCAAAATTTGCGGGAAAGAAATAACCCAATATGAACACGACTTCCAAGACGGTATTTGTTTTTCATGTCGTAAAAATAGATATTATAAAGATTTAGAGCAAAGTCTTAAAGTAAACGAGCAAATCGAAACTAATTATGAGGATGCGATAATATGCCCGTATTGTGGCAATCGAATAGAAGATGATGACGGATATTTTCAGAGACAAGGCGAAGGGGAGTACGAGTGCGATAATTGCGGGAAAACATTTAATTTTGAGGTTAATGTAGAAGTAACATACAGCACTTCAAGACAGGAGGGAAAAGATGAGCAAGATTAAAGAATATTTCCAAAGCATTACGAAATCTAAAACTATTAGACGAGGATAAGAATGAAAATCGAACTCAACCATTGCTACAACATGGACTGCATAGAAGGTATGCGGTTTATGGAACAGCAAGGGATAAAAGCCGATTGTCTTTTGACTGATTTGCCATACGGGGAAGTCAATCGAGAAAGCAACGGACTACGAAACCTTGATAAGGCACAAGCGGATAGTGCTACGTTCGATCTGAATACATATCTTCGACAAGCGGTTAGAGTTGTCAATGGGAACTTTCTCATTTTTTGTGGAACGGAACAAGTAAGCGATATTCGGAAGTTCTTTGTTACGAAGGGGATGACAACGAGGTTGCTTATTTGGGAGAAAACAAATCCTTCTCCGATGAACGGCAAAACGGTTTATTTGAGCGGCATAGAGTGTTGCGTATATGCAAAGTCTCGGGGGGGGTGTTCAACGGGTTTTGCAAAAATACGGTATTCCGTTATCCGTGCGGCGTGAACGAAATTCATCCAACGATGAAGCCGTTGCCTTTGTGGTATGAACTTCTGCGCGACAATACGAACGAAGGACAACTTGTGCTTGATACTTGCATGGGAAGTTGGACGACTGCCGTTGCGTGCCATAAGTTAAACCGTAACTGGATAGGCTTTGAACTCGACAAGGGATATTACGAAAAAGGGAAACAGCGATACGAACAATTTTCATCGCAGATAAGTATTTGGGATATTGTATGACAAAAGATTGGACGGGAAACAACAACTCGATATGGAAAACACTCGGTGCAAGCAACCACACCGACAAGGAGCGGCAGAGCGAGGACTTCTATGCGACGGACGAAATAGCCATCGACAAACTGCTTAAAATCGTGCACCCTCATAAGCAGATATGGGAATGTGCGGCTGGAGCAGGACATTTGAGCGAACGGCTTACATACTTCGGCTACAATGTGTATTCTACGGACATTGTAGAGCGCGGCTATCCACTTGGAGCAATAAAGGACTTTCTGACAGCGACGAGTGCAGATGTTCCGTTTGAGGGTAAGTTTGATATTCTCACTAATCCGCCTTACAAGTACGCCAAAGATTTTGTCTTGAAAGCATTTGAACTGCTCTCTGCCGATTGCCACTGCTTTATGTTTCTAAAACTAACATTTTTGGAGGGCAAGGCTCGGTACAAGGAGATTTTTGCAAAGACACCCCCGAAAGCAATGTATGTTTTCTCTGAAAGGGTGCTTTGCGCCAAAAACGCTGATTTTAGCGGCATGAGAGCGGGTGGCGGAAGTGCCGTAGCCTATGCTTGGTATGAATGGCAGAAAGGGTACACGGGAGATACAATAGTTAAGTGGATTTGAGCAGAGGAACGCAATGGCAAAGATAGTTTATGTTGACGAACATGGAAAGAAAAACGGAATGTTGAGCGGGGCAATCACGTCGGAAGTCTTGTTTGACTTTGTCGGACAAGACAAGCTACTCCCGCGAGCAACGTTTTACTTGAAGATAGGCAAGCACAAGGACGAGAACGGAGAACTTATTGACGATTATGTATCTTGTGTTTGTTGGCGTAAACTTGCCAAGTTTGTGCGGCACTTCAAGCGCGGAAT
>ERZ1643249.4158-NODE-4158-length-12314-cov-9.281507_pt1 | contig 12314 bp, 10 predicted proteins | sample MGYA00579263_ERZ1643249 | MGnify/ENA primary metagenome ERZ1643249 (study PRJEB29033, sample SAMEA4952264) | chicken gut metagenome | biome: Broiler Chicken; feature: Gastrointestinal Tract; material: Caecum | place: Ireland | collected 2018 | study: Broiler...
GTAACTGTTTCATTTTGTAATATTTTTTTTTCATTATAAAAATCATCTACTTTAATTCCATTATATATTAGTTTAATATATAAATTTTTGTATATTTTAGAAAACTTATCATAAATACTTTTTGAAATAGCTATTCCTGCAGAACAATTTTCTATAATATTTTTACTATTAAAAAATCTACTAATTCTTATTCCATGATCCTCTTCTAAAAATTCTCTAAAGTGCCAAACAGTTTTTATATTTAACTTTTGTGCTGCTTTTACTGCTACATATGAAGATGAACTATTATTATGCACTATATTAATTCTATATTTTTGCAATATCTTTTTTATTTTTTTTATAGCAAACAAATTTACATATTTTTTTATTATCATTTTCAAATTATGTTGTATTGTATTTTTCTTATCAGCCTCTATCCATGAATGAGATTTAATAATAAAATATTGTATTCCTCTATCTTTTAGTTCTTCTTCTATTGGTCCTTTTTCTGGCAACAAAACATATACATTGTTGCCTTCTTTTCTTAAAGTTTCCGCAACTATACACATTGATTTATTTGCACCAGAAATTGTTGCCTCAGCTGACGAATATAATAAATTCATTTTATCCTCCTATGTTATCCAATTTCTTTCTTTACACAATTTAATGCTTCTACTATAACTTTATCCATATCGAAATATTTATATTGACCTAATCTTCCTCCGAATATAACATTTCCATCTTTATCAGCTAATTCTTTATATTTAGCATATAATTCTGTATTTTTTTCATCATTCATTGTATAATATGGTTCTTTACCTTGAACCCATTTATCTGGATATTCTCTAGTAATCACTGTTTTTTCTTTTGCTGTACCTTCGGCTATCTTTCCTAAACTTGTTCCATATTCAAAATGTTTATGTTCTATAATTCTTGTATATGGAACTTCATATTCTGTGTAGTTCACTACTGCATTTCCTTGATAGTTTTCTATATCTAATATTTCTGTTTCAAATCTTAAACTTCTATATTCTAGTTCCCCAAATCGATAATTATAATATTTATCTATTGGTCCTGTAAATATTATTTTATCAGCAATTTTTTCTAAATTTTGTCTATCATCAAAGAAGTCACAGTCTAATTTAACTTCTATCCCTTCTAGCATTTTTTCTATAATTTGAGTATATCCTCCCATAGGTATACCTTGATATATATCATTAAAATAATTATTGTCATATATAAATCTTACTGGTAATCTTTTTATAATAAAACTTGGTAATTCTTCTGCTCTTTTTCCCCATTGTTTTTCTGTATAACCTTTTACAAGTTTTTCATAAATTGTTTTTCCTACTAAGCTTATAGCTTGTTCTTCTAAATTTTTTGGTTCTATTATTCCTGCTTCTCTTTTTTCTTCTTCTATTTTTTCTTGTGCTTCTTTTGGTGTTATAACTCCCCATAATTTATTAAATGTATTCATATTAAATGGCATATTATATAATTCGTCTTTATATCTTGCTACTGGTGAATTTGTATATCTATTAAATTCTGCAAATTGATTAATATATTCCCATACTTCTTTATTGCTTGTATGAAATATGTGTGCTCCATATTTGTGTACATTTATTCCATCTATATTTTCTGTATAAATGTTTCCTCCAATATGTGAACGCTTGTCTATTACCAAGCATTTTTTTCCTTTTTTATTTGCTTCATATGCAAATATTGCTCCAAATAGACCAGAGCCTGCAATTAAATAATCATATTTTTCCATTATCAATCTTTTCCTTTCTATAATTTACAAATATCAACATTAATAGCAAATTTCTCAATATCCTTTTTTATTTTCTTCATATCTTGTTCTGTAACTTCTTCTTGTATTTCAATCATTTTCTTATTTAAAGATTTATATTTATTTTCAGCTAATCTATGAACCTTAAAAATTTCTAATTTTTCTGGTGGATATTGTTGTATTAAAGAATATATTTCATTTAAATTTGCTTCATTACAAGTATATGGTTTAATTAGTGGTATTCGAAATATAAATTTCTTATTTGCTTTAAATACTCTGTCAATATTATCTTTATATAGTTGAACTTTTCCTCCAATTATTTCTTTGCTATATGAGTCATCTAATATTTTAATATCAATAATAAATAAATCTACATAATTTAATGCTATTTCTAATAATTCATTTTTTACCATTAAAGCTGTTTCCACACATATGTTAATTTTATCTTCCTTTAATTTTTTTAGCAATGGTTCCAATTCTTTGAATGCTAGCAATGCTTCTCCTCCAGAAAAAGTAACTCCTCCACCATCTTCATAATAAATTTTATCTTTTAGAATTTCCTTTTCTAGTTCTTCTCCACTTATTTCGTAACCATAAATGCCTTTAATACCATCTTTAACATATTCTTCCTTTTGAAATGATAGGTTTTCTGGATTAGCACACCATGGGCATCTCAAATTACAACCTTTAAGAAATACTGTAGTTCTAATCCCCGGTCCATCATGTAAAGAAAATCGTTGTATATTAGTTATTAACATTTTTTTCTCCTATTTATTTATATGTAATTGGTATAATTCCTAATAATGAATTACAAATTACAATTATTATTGAAATTACTATTATAAAAAATAATGCTATTTTTACAATCTTATTAAACTTTTCATATTTTTTTAGTTTTCTAATTACTTGTGCTATAAGAATTGATATAATTAGTACACCTATACTTCTTATAGCAATAATTACAAAACTTCCAATATTTGTTTGGTATAAATATCCCAAATTAAAAATTGTAATCAATTGTAAAATAATATAATTTATAGGATCTCCTAAAACATAAATCTCAAATGAATAATCTAGAATCTTTTTGTATAAATTACAATTTCTAATTCTTTTTATTTTGGTAATCATAATAGAAATAATTATACATACAAAAATTGCTATTATAATAAATAATATGTCTATTATGTCCTTAACAAATATATTTTTTATATTTATTAGTATTCTATATAATATCAAAGATAAAGCAGAACATATTATAAAAAGTACAATTTCTCTTTTGTAGCTAAACTTTTCAAATTTAACTCTTATATCTTCAAAAAAGCAACCTAAACCAAAAAATAAAAATAATTTAGTGAAATATTTCACTCCTGGAAAAGTTACATTTATTTGCGACATAAATAATGACATTATTATAAAGAATATTGTAAGTAACTTTTTATCCTTTTTTAATGTAATATATACTACATAAAACATTATTGTAATGAAAAATAGAGTAGGCAAAAACCAAATATGTTGTGTAGTATTTTGTCCCAATAAAACTTCATATATAACTACTTATGGCAAATTATCAAAACTATAATATCCTGCTATTAATTTTACCATAATTGTATATAAAATTCCATATGCCAAATAAGGTATTAATAAAGATTTAATTTTTTTATTTAGAAGGTTTTCAAATGAAAAATTTTCTTTATTAATTTCCTTATAAAATAAAGCTCCTGAGATAAATATAAATAATGGCATATGGAATTGATAAATAAATTGGACAATTTTTAGCATCATTTTATAAAAATCCGAATAATATTCTGGTTCAAAATAAGCTCCAAATCCATATTTTACTTTTATGTTTATATATGTTGTATGTCCTATAATTACTAAAAGAATTGCTAATAATTTCAAAGTATCATATAAAAGAATTCTACCTTTCTCATTTTCCTTCATTTTTCAATGCCCTTTCAATTAATACATCTTTATATTCTTCCGGTAAATCATTAAAATAAGCACTGAATCCCCATACTCTAACAATCAAATTTGGAAATTTATCTGGATTCTTTCTTGCTTCTATCAGCATTTTACTACTTACAACATTCATCTGCATTTGAAAAAATCCGACTTTGATACTTGCCATCATAAAATCTACAAATTTTCTAAAATTGTTTTCTATAAAATCTGGTGAAACCATAAAATCAACAACATTTCCATTAAAACGATTCCCCGTATAATCTAATTTACTTGCAAATTGAACTAACTCTGTATAAGCTTGACTATCATCAGATGAAATATGAACAGCAAAAGGTTCTTTTGCTTTTCTTCCATCTAGTGACGCTTCTGTCTTCTCCGCTTCTGTTATATATCCTGGTGAGCTTAAACCAAATTTTATTTTTCCTCCAAATTTATTTTTATATTTAGAAAACTGTTCATTAACAACATTTGTAATATAATTAGTAAGTTCAATTACATGTTCATCGTCTTTTCCATATTTTCTATCTTGGTTTTTTAATATTTTAACAAAATCATTTTTTTCTCCATAGTAATTATTTTTTCTAGCATTATTTAATTCTTCAAAAGTAAATTCTTTTTTATTAAAAACTAAACTCTCAATGTTTAAAATAGAATTTACAGTACTAGCAAGCCCTACTGAATTAACTCCATAATGATTATATTTTGCAGTACCACATGAAATATCTTCTTTTTCACATCCTTCTGTCATAAAAGATAATAGTGGGTCATATTGCCATTTTACTTTATCTAAAACTTTAACAATGTCATCACAATAATTTTTCAAATATTTAGTATATATTTCCAAAATTTCTTCTGTAGTTTTTATTTTATTTAATTCTTCTTTTTCCAGCATTTCATGAAAAGGATTTAGAAAATTTATTGTAGTTATATTGGTTTGATCTAATGTTTTTTCTGGCATAATTGGTTCCCAACAAGCAGCAGTTACATAATCATAGACACTTTCTTCAGGATATCCGAATTCAATTAATTTAGGTATTACTACATCATCATTTGAAAATAATGGACATCCTATTCCTGTTTGAACACATTTTATTGAAAGTTCCATCAAATCTTTTGGCATATTATTACTCACTCGTAATAATACTTTTGGGTCTGGAATTTGCAATTCTTTCATAACTTCTATAAAAAGATATGTTAAATCATTACAAAAATATAAATTATTTTCCTCTTTTCCGCCTAATATAATTATTTGTCCAGTATCTCCCATCAATACATTACTTTTAAACCAATAATATTTGTGTAATATTGTACAGAAATCTTTTATCAGCTCTTTTGCTGTTTCTTTTGTTATTTTTCCATTTTTTAAATCTTCTTCATAAAAAGGTTCCAAAATTTTATCTAATCTGCCTAATCCATTTAGTCTATGACCAGTTTGCCATAATAATTGATTATAAAATAAAATACGTTGTAGTGCAGAATAAAATGTAGTAGATTTTGTTGTTTTTATTTCTTCTAAATTTTGTTTAATTTGCTCAGCATATTTATTTTTGGTTTTATCTATTTCTTTTTCTGTTTTACCAACTAAATATTTTATTGCTTCAATAATTTTTTGGTTATTGGTATTTTCTAAATCTTTTAAGCTATTGGTTAATAGTCTATTATAATCTATTGTAATATTTCCAATAATTCTGTCAATTTTTCTAATTTGCTTCATTGTGTCAATAAAGTAGATAAAATGATTCTCTGAATCAATTTCCACATCTATACTTTTGATTAGTTTATATGTTTTTTTGCTAGGATATGATTTCATTTTTAAACATTCTTTAATAAAATATTTAATATTTTCGTTTTTTGAATTGGTTACACGTTTATGTTTATTATAATTAATTTTTATCAATTCAATATGTTTCACAAAAAAATTTTCTTTAATTATTTTTTTTAGCATCTTTTTTATAAATTTTTTCAATCAAATCACCTACGCTCTTTTTTGTTTAAACTTATTAAGTACTCTTTGTATAACATCTTTAAAAAATTCATCTTTCAAAATGAAAAGTATTACAAAATAAATACATGAACCTGTTACAATTTGTATTATTAAATTATAGAATTGATTATTTGTTATATCTTTTAATAATATTGTAAATATAAACATAATTATACTACTAAGAATATATTTCCAAGCTCCCTTATATACATTTTTAATATTAATATCTTTTCTTACAAAAATTAATTGTGCAATTAAAATTGCAGTTTCTGCAAATACAGATGCAATTGCTGCTCCAACAGATTTAAATATATTTATAAGGATAAAATTTAATACTATATTCACAATAGCTCCAATAACTACTGTTATTGTATATATTCTTTGTTTTTTTACTTGAATCAAATATTGTACACCAGTTACATTGTTTAATCCTATTGCCAATATTAAAGGACTTATAACACATAATATTGTAGCTACTTTATCATATCCATCCCCATAAAATATTGGAACGAAATTTGAGGAAACTACAATTAAACCTGCAATCATTGGGCATGCTAATAGCCAAACAAATTTAAAAGAACGATTTAAATACTGATTTATTTCTTCTTTATTTCCATCCTTGAATGTATTTGCTATTCTAGGTGCAACAACAGTTCCTAAAGCTGTTATAATTGCTAAAGTTAATTTAGTTATTTTTTGCCCTTGTTCATAATATCCTACTTCAGACATATCACCCAAAATACTTCCTATCATAGTTTTATCTAAAACAGTATAAATTTGTGTTGCAACTTGTGGAATAAATAAGGAAATAGTAGGTTTTATATGTTGTATTATATTTAGATGTTTTAATGATACCTTTTGTATATATTTGGGTAAATAAAACCAAAGTGAAATATTTCCTATAAAAGTTGTTAAAACATAAATAATTATATACTTTGCTAAATCATCTTGATCTTTAACTAAAATAAAAATTAATATTACACTTAAAATTCTAATAATTAAATTTCTACCTACAGTTTTTTTAAAGTCTTCCATTCCTTGAAAAAACCAACTTATATCAAAAATATTTGCAAATATTTCTAATAAGAATATTTGATAATATACCTTATATTCTCCACTAGCAGCATATGTGAAATAAAAAATAACCATAGAAATCATTAATGTAATCATTCTAAAAATTACAATTTCCCAAAATTTTTTACTTCTTCCTTTTTTGTCATTTTGCAAATATGCTATTTCTCTTTGCCCATACATAGCAACACCTAATGAACCAATAAGAATGAAATATGTCACTATAGATAATGTATAACTATATATTCCAATATTTTCAGCCCCTAACACTCTTGATAAATAAGGAGTTGTTATTAATGGTAATATAATTACAACAATCTGATATATTAGATTATATATATAATTTTTTAATATACTATTTTTCATCTTTCACACCTTAAAACTCTATTGAAAATCTGTTTTTGAATGCTTTTGCATCATACCTTTTAAATATAAAAGCAAATATTCCTTTTAATATAACACCAATTTTTTTCATTTTTAGTTTACCTTTAAAGGTAACAAAAATTATTGATTTAATATATTGTATTAATAAAGCAATAGTTGCTTTACTTCCTTTATAATTTTTGGTATTAATAAGATTATTTCTAACCATGTAATAATACATTTTGATTCTGTTTTTATCTTCCTCATCTACTATATTTAGGGCTTTAGTTAGTTTTCTTTTATGTATTGCTATACTATCTCCCACCATATATGCTGGACCATAATATTTTGTTAATCTCATTGTATATTCTGTGTCATCGCCCCAAATAAAATATTGCTTACATGGCAATCCAAACTTTCTGATTGCATCTCCATTTATTAATAATGAAACAAATGTAGCAGTATTTATTTTTACCATTTTATCAGCCAAAAATTCATACCAATTTTGATAACCATTTTCTTCAACACTAGTATCTACATTAGGAACATTCATAAATTCTTTATTAACTCCATAAATTGAACTAGCAAAAAAACTTACATTTTTATTGTTTGTTTTTTCTTTAGCTAAAAGGATTTTTTCCAAACAATCATTATTTGGAATTGTATCATCATCCATAATCCATACCCAATCAGCCTGATCTTTTATAGCTTCTTTTATTCCTTCATGAAATCCTCCAGCTCCACCTGTATTTTTTTCTAATCTTTTACAAAAGACTTTGCTATTATTTAAATAATTTTCATTTTCTAGCATCTCATATGTTCCATCTGTACTGTTATTATCTATTATAATAAGCTTTGTAATAGGCCTAGTTTGCTTTAAAATTGCATCTATACATTCTTTTAATAATACTTTTCTATTGTAAGTTACAACTACTGCTACTATATTCATATTTACTCCTATCTTCCTATTGAATAATATTCTAAATCTTTCATTTCTTCTAATTCATATATGTTTCTTCCATCAAATATTAAAGGTCTTTTCATTAATTTTTTATATTCATCTGGTTTCACATTTTTTATTTCGTTCCATTCTGTAAATATAAAGCAAACATCTGCATCTTTTAATGCTATTTCAGGTGTTTTTACATATTCTATTTCTGTTGGATAGATTTTTTTGTAATTTTCTTCTCCAACTGGATCATATGCTTTAATATTTGCACCTTCTTCTAATAATATTGCTATATTATCTAATGATGGAGCTTCTCTTAAATCGTCTGTTCCAGGTTTAAATGTCAATCCAAGAACTGCAATATTAACATTTTTAAAACTCTTAAAAATCTTTCTTGCTTTTTTTAATAGTATAAGTTTTTGATTTTTATTAACTTCTATTGCAGCTTTTACAGTTTTTAATTCATATCCACCTTGTTGTGCAAGATAGTGTAAAGCTTTTGTATCTTTTGGAAAACAACTTCCTCCATAGCCACATCCTGCTCTTAAGAACTTGTCTCCAATTCTCTTATCATAGCTCATACCTTTTGCAACATCTTCAACATTTGCTCCTACTACCTCACAAAGATTAGCTATATCATTCATATAACTAATCTTTAAAGCAAGAAAGTCATTTGATGCATATTTTATCATCTCTGCACTTCTTCTATTAGTAGATACAATTGGTAATTCAAAATTTTTATATAAATCTAACATTTTTTCTTCTGCAAATTTACTTTCTGTTCCAATTACAATTCTTGAAGCATGTAATGTATCTCTTACTGCTGTTCCTTGAGCTAAAAATTCTGGATTACTTGCTACCTCTATTTTTACATTATGTGTTAAATTTTCTTTTATATATTTTTCAATTTCATCATTTGTTCCTATTGGAACAGTAGATTTTAGAACAATAATACAATCTTTTTCCACTGATTCAGCAATTTGTTTTGCTACATTAAATACATAGTCTAAATTTGCTGATCCATCTTTTCTTTCTGGTGTTCCTACCCCTATAAATATAAAATCTGCATCTTTATATGCTTTTTTATAATCTGTTGTATAATCTAATCTTCCTGCTTTATAATTTTTTTGCATTAATTCTTCTAAATCTTGTTCATAAATTGGTGAAACACCACTTTTCATTATATTAACTTTATTTTCATCAATATCTACACATATTACATTTTGTCCTTTTTCTGCAAAGCAAACGCCTGCAACTAGTCCAACATATCCTGTTCCTGCTACTGCTACTTTATACATATTATTCATCTCCTAATACTTTTTCATATACTTGTATAACTTGATTTGCACAACGTTGTATTGAAAACTTATTCATTGCATCTGTATATGCATTTTCAATAATTTTTTCACAATTTTCCCAATGTGTTATTACATATTCAATTTGATTAGCTAAGTCTTTATAATCACCTTGGTGATATAAAAAACCATTAAAACCATTAGAAATAAGTTCAATTGTTCCTCCAGTATTTGCTCCTATAACTAAATTTTTTGCCATCATTGCTTCAATTGTAACTCTACCAAATGCTTCATTTTGTGAACACATTAAATAAATATTTATATTTTTTGTTATTTCGTCTAAATCATTTCTAAATCCTAAAAATTTAATTGTATCATTAAGCTGATTTTTTTCAACATATTCTTCTAATTCATCTTTCATTATACCATCACCAGCTATTTGTAATTCTAAATTTTTTATACCTTTATCTTTTAAATATTCTATAGCCTTTATTGCTTCTTCTTGTCCTTTTGTTTTACATACATTACCAGCAATTAAAAATTTAATTTTATTTTTACTAAATTCTGGTGTTTTAACATCTATATACTTATCAACTGGAATTCCATTATATATAAGCTGTGCGTTTGGATTGTTTAATATTTTTTCATACTTATTTTCAACTGCCTTTGATATATAAATTAAGTAATCAGCTTTATTAAATAGTTTATATGTAATTTTGTTATTGTAAAAATCCAAATTGTGATCTTCTTGCATTAGCTCTCTTATATGCCATATATGCTTTTTTTTAGCTATTTTTGATACAATACTTCCCACATATGTAGCAGAATTATTAGAATGAATAATATCTATATTATTCTTTTTTACCCATTTAGCAATTTTAAAGCTTGAAATTAATGTTAAAATTACTTTAGCAATATATTTTATATAGCTCTTTTCGCCAATTGGTCTAATCCAACTATAATACCTAAATATTTTATATTTTATACCTAATTTAGATAATTCATCTTCTATAACTCCTTTTTTTGGAATAAGAATATATATGTCATGATTTTTCTTTTTAAGTTCTTTAGCCAAATTAATCATTGACTTACTTGAGCCTAATAAAGTCGAATCATTTGAAACAAATAATATTTTCACTATTTCCCTTCCTTCTTATTATAAATGTTTATTATTTTGATTTTATTGTATACCCATTCCATAAAATTTTATAATATACATTATATATAAATATATCAAAATTTTTTAATGTTTCAATAAAAAAATGATTTTTATAATTATGTTTATAATTAATTGCTCTTTTTAATTTTTTTAAGTCTCTTTTTTTATATTCTTCATCTTTTTCTAAAACTTGTATCAAATCCAATTGAGATTTGTACATTTTTTCATTATTTAGTGAAACATTTTCTCCAGTATATTTATGAATATATATAACATTATAGTTACACTCTATATTTGCGTTATTATTAAACATTAGTAACCATAATAAATAATCGTCTGCCCCATTAACTTGCATAATATTATTTAACCAGTATTCCGGAATACTTTCTTTTTTTATTAGACATTGCCCTGGAGAAATTATAAAATTCCTTGCTAATAAATATGGTAGTTTTTTTATAGAAAAATTTTGTGAAAATTTATTTGCAAATATTTTATTTAATTTTTTTCCGTCTTCATATATACCATTACCTAGTACAATATCTGCACCATTTTGTATAATATCTAATTGAGTAACTAAAGCATTCTCTGTTATCTCATCATCTTGATCTAAAAATAAAATGTATTTACCTTTAGCTTCTCTAACCCCTGCTACTCTTGATTTATGTATTCCCATGTTGTTTTTATTTTCAATAATTCTAAATTTAATTTTTGATGCTAAATTTTCATCATATTCAATTTTTACTTCTGGACTATCATTTACTAAAATAACTTCTACATTATTTAAGATTTTGTCACTTGCTTTTAATATAGATTTCAAATATGAATTAATATATTTGTTTCCATGATACACTGGTGTAATAATTGATATATCCATATACTACCTTCCTTAAATTTCGTCATATAATTGTTCAAAGTTTTTTATATAACTTTGTAATGAGAAAAATTCTTTTTGTCTTTCATATGAGTTTTTTCCAAACTTTTTATAATCACTTTCTAACATTTGCTCTATCTTATTTGATAATTCTTCCACATCTCTTGGTATTGCAAACAAACCATTAAAATTCTCTTTTACCATTTCACAAACTCCTCCATGTTTGTATGCAACAATTGGTTTTCCAGTAGCCATACTTTCTAATACAACTGTTGGAAGTGGGTCTGGTTCAGTACTTGGTAAAACAAATATATCAAACAAATTATGTATGTTTTTGGTATCCACTCTATAATCACTTAAAATTATTCTATCTGAATTTTCCTGATTAGAGATGTATTCTTCAAGTTCTTTTTTTCTCCATTCTTGTCCTTCAAATACACCTCCTACAAGCATTGCATATAAGTCTGTGTGTTTTTTTAATAGTTTATTGGTTGCATCAATAAAATCTTTTTGGCCTTTCCATGAGTTAATTCTTCCTATCATTCCAATTATTCTAGAATTTTCTGGTATTTTAAATTGTTCTTTTAGATAATTAACATCATTATCTGAATTGAATATTTCATTGTCAACACCATTATATATAACTTTTATTTCTTTTTTAAAATTTGCCATAGTTTCTAAATGTTTTTTTACTGCATTTGATACAACAACTACTTTATCCGCGTATTTTGCTACTAATTTTGACAAGAATTTAGCAATAATTTTAGGTTTCTCTAAAATTTCATGTATATGCCAAATTAATTTTACTTTTGTTTTATTTTTAATATATATACCTTCTAATACAGCAATTGTATTTACATGTAAAATATCTATATTATATTCTTTAGCTTTT
>ERZ1643249.4161-NODE-4161-length-12310-cov-8.647491_pt1 | contig 12310 bp, 13 predicted proteins | sample MGYA00579263_ERZ1643249 | MGnify/ENA primary metagenome ERZ1643249 (study PRJEB29033, sample SAMEA4952264) | chicken gut metagenome | biome: Broiler Chicken; feature: Gastrointestinal Tract; material: Caecum | place: Ireland | collected 2018 | study: Broiler...
AAAGATAAAACAACTTCTACTTGTTTATCTGTAATATTTAAATTATTTGCTATCTCTTTAATAATAAATTCATTCATCAATTATACCTCCATCTAGCATACTAATTTTAACATGAAAGCAAAAAAAAAGGAATAATATCCTTATTATTTTTTAGGACCAATGGTCTTACCTTCAAAATCAGGCAAAAAAGAATCATCGTCATTTTGAGAAATACGATTTAAAATCTCACAAGCCCTATCAGATGCTAATATCTCGTCCCCTAGAGGAATATCTAAATCAAGAAATTCTTCTAACAAACTAGAATCAATACCAGAAATGCCTAAAGAAGAATTGAAATAATAATTATCATCACCTATTTCTGCAAAATCTTTATCATCCAAAGTATCATCAGGTATATCTGTAAAATTCATAAAACCAACCTCCTTAAAAGTAAACATATTATATCAAATAAAAGAGAATTATTCAAGATAATTAATACCCGTACCGTAATATTTCAAATGTAGTATTATAAGAAACCTCATAAACTAAAGCTTCACTAGACGAGGGAAAAAGTAAATCAAACAAATGACTTTTACCAAAACCAATTGCACTACCTCGATCTAAAACAATACCAATAAACTCAGAAATTTTAGAATTTTTAACTCTAACAATCGTACCATAAGGATAAGATTTATCCCCGGCCAAAATTCGCACAGAACCATAAGTAGAATCACTATAATAAATAGTTCCATCACGTACATCTAATCCACTAGCGAGAATTCCACTACACCCGTAGCAATCAGGTCCATAGCCACTTAAACTTCCTACTTGAGTTTCTAAAACATCACTTACATAAGCTTTATCATCTAAACTAGAATCATCAGAAACGACAATCTCCTGATTGACATTATCATTCTCAATTGTATTATCACTTGACACAATAATGGTCTCTTCCTTATCCTCACTATCATCTAAATCAACTTCGCTATCACTATCTATTTCTTTAGAAACAACACTTTCTATATTCTTGGCATATGCTAACAAATCAGAACTTTTTAAAGTTTTCTCTTCAAGTTCAACTGAGACAATCATAGGTTTTGTACTTTGAATACCAACAATAGTAAGATAAAGAACAATACCTAATATTAACATAAAATTAATAATATATATAAAAATTTTCATAAAAAAACTCCTTGTAAACACTAGTCTAGCATATTTACAAAGAGTAGACAATAACTTGACAAAAATTACCAATTGTAAAATTCGTAAATAAATGTAAATTAAGATTCTCTACATTCATATCCACTAATAGTTAAATTCTTTTCAATTTCTGAAATATCATCACCATATTCAACATTAGGATAAATTCCCCCGGCTTCAACAAATTCAGTAGAAACATCCATATCACGTAAAGTACTAAAATTAAAAAACTGCGTTTCTACCATTTCACCAGAAGATAAATTACATTCAATAGAAATACCCGAAATATAAGAAGAAGCTTGCCGCAAATTTTGACATTCAGCATTTCGTTGATTTAAGAAATCAGTACCTCCTTGAATAGAAACAACATGCTGTAAATTCTCAACTTTACGATTTTTAAAGTCATAAGTATCAGTATAATAATAACTAACATTTTCTTCTTCATGCTCCAAAGTACAAGTAAGAGAGCCATTCTCTATTTTGGAAACCTCAGTAGACATCTTAGACTCAGGAATTAATTTATTAAAGAAATCACCAATATAAGGAAGGAAAAAAATCACCAATAACAATACTAAAAATATAATTAAAAATACAATTGGCTTAGTAGGCTTAGATGTATCATTACCATTATTATTAGAATCAACAGATTCATACTGAGAAGTAGAAACATTAGTACCCTTAGAAGATAAACTATTATTATTAGAATTTAAATTAGTAGTACTACTATTATTTTGTATAGATGCATGAGAATGATAATCACTAGTAGGAAACACATTACTAGTTACATGATACTGATTTTCCTGATTAGAAAAAGGTCTTGGCATATCTGACATAGGAGATAGCTGATCCTTAGAATTAACTAAAGGAGGACTACCTTCATTAGAATCTACTGAATTAAAATTAGTTTGTGCATTGTCATGAGAAGATGAAGATAAATTAGGTGAAGTATTAGAAGTAAAATAATCATTAGAATGTACAGCTTGATGTGAAGAATCAATGCTTGAAAGAATCTGATTACCCAACATATCAGAAGCTAAATCATCTTTATTACTCAAATCAGTAGTCTTTTCTTTTTTTACTGATGAATCTAATAATTCAACATCATCATCCCTATTCATCATATATCACCTACTTCCTTCTCTTACACGTATAATTACTTGATTTCATCTGTTTTTCAATATCATCAATATTTTGTTCATACACATAATTAGGATAAGTACCACCTGCTTCTAAATAGGCCGTAGTAACATCATCAACATTTAAACTAGAGTAATCTAACATTTGCTCATTCACATATACTCCTTCATTTAAACTACAAGAAACACGTACACCATTAGTACCAGATATTTGACTTTCTAATAAATCACACTGATTTTTCATTTCAGATAAATCTAACGCATCCAAATTTCTATCCCCTTTAACAGTGGTTTTAAAATTTAGACGATACATTTTATTATCACGAAAATTAAAAGTTGCTTGATAAGAATAATCAAATCTTTCATCATTAGAAACCATCTCACAAGATAAAGTACCAGTAGTAATAGTAGCATTAATAGCTTGTTCTTGTTCTATTCGACGACGATTAAAAAACTCATTAATCTCAGGTAAAAATCCAATCATAAAAAGAAGAAATACAAAAAATATAAATGCCAGATAATATTTAAAATTACTAGCCGCTTTTCTAGCTGCCCTCGCCTCCGCCTTCTGCCTTGCTCTTAGCTCTTTCTCTGCTTTTTTATCAGATATTTTATGTGCTTTAGCAGCTTCTTGCTGAGCCTTTTCCTTCTCTTTTTGAAGTAATGCCTGTTGCCTTGCTGCTTCTTGAGCTTGCTGTGCTTGCAATTTTGCAGCCTCTTCTGCTTGCTTTGCACGTAACCTTGCTGCCTCAGCGGCTTGTCTAGCTTGTTGTTGTTGTTGAAGTAAAAGTTGGCGCTGTTGATAAGCTTGTTGTTCTTGCTTTTTTTGCAATGCCAATTGCTGCTGTCTTAAAGCCTCTGCCTTAGCAACTTCTGCTGCATGTTTAGCAGCCTGTTGTTGCAATAAAACTTGTTGTCTATATGCCGCTTGTTGAGCAGCTTGTTGTTGTAATAACTGTTGTCTCGCTAATTCCTGTTGTCTTAACGCCTCCGCTTTTTTCTGCTCTTCTTGACGCTTTAATTCTTCTGCACTCACATTTTGTACTGCAACAGAATCTTGCGGATTAGGAACATTCTTCTTTTTTGCTTGCTGCTTAGCTAATAATTTCTGTTTTTTTGCTTCCAGTTTAGCTTTTTTAGCATTTTCTTTTTGTACACGTTTCTGTTCTTGTTCTAGCCTTCTTTTTTCTTCCTTTTCCTTCTTTTTCTGTTCAAGAGCTTGCTTTTTTAATAATCGTTCTTGTTCACGCTTCTTTTTAGGATCAATCTTATTATCCGCAACTGGAGCTTGTACTTGTTGTGATTGCGTATTTTGTTGCTGTTGCGATAATGCCTTTCTACGGGCTTGCAGCTTATCATTTTTTATTCGCTCGTGCTCTTCTTTTTGATATAGCAATTGCTCATTCCTTTTTGCTGCTTCTATTTGTAATCTCCTAGCCTCTGCTAATTTTTTCTGCTCTTCTTCTTTCTTTTTTTTCTCCTCTTCCAAAGCCGCAGAATGATCACTATTTAATTGTTCGACAGCAGCTTCTTTAGCACGTTCGAGCTGCTCTGCTAAAGCATCCTGATTACCACTAACGACAGCCAAGACATCTTCTGAAGAAATCAAGCCTTTATCTTGGTTATTATCATTCATAGTATCACCCCTTTTATTCTTTATCTAAGACTATCAATACGCTGTTGAAACGACTCTGAATTTATAATATAACTTCCAGAAGTCAATATATCACACTTTTGACACTTATCTTTTGTCTCGTTATTAATACCCCCGTCTACATTAATAACAGCTTTAGATTGATAAGAATCAAGTAACGCCCTTACTTCTTCTATCTTTGAACCTGAAGAAGCAATAAATTCCTGTCCACCCTTACCAGGCTCCACACTCATAACCAGAATCAAATCTAAGAGTGGTAAGTAAGGAACCAAACTTTTAACCGGTGTTGCTGGCTTCAATGCTAAACCAGCCTTAATCCCATAACTTTTTATCATTTCCAAACATTCTTCAACATGCTCCATCACCTCTACATGAAAAGTAATATACTCAGTATTTAGTTCAGCATATAAAGGAATATATTTTCTAGGATCATCGACCATTAAATGAACATCTAATCTTTTATCAGTATACTTGTAGATATTTCTCATTTCTCGAAAAGGCATCGTTTTATTAGAAACAAACTTACCATCCATAACATCTACATGTATATAATCAACATCAGTATCATTTAACTTTTTTAAATCTGCAGGTATATTAGAACTGCTTAAAAAGGTAGCACTAATCTTCATAACAATCACCCTCCTGAATAAAACTTAAATAATTAAGATAGCGACTCTTCATTATATTATTAGAAATAACTGCCTTTTTTACCTCACATTCTGCTTCTTTTGTATGTAGACAATCCTTAAATGGACAAGGATAATGAGAAAACTCTATAAAAGCATCTCGAATTTGTTCTTTAGAATATCCTTGAAAATCTAAAGCTGAAAAACCAGGAGTATCCATCACTTTTCCTTCGAAAAGTTCATATAACGTAACTACACGAGTAGTATGTCTTCCACGCCCTAAGGCAACGGAAACTTCACCAGTTTCCAAATTCCAATCTGGCTTTAGTTTATTTAACAAAGTACTTTTACCAGCACCTGTTTGCCCGGTAAAAACACTAGTTTTATTTTTTAACAATTCTTTTATTTTATCTAACTCTGTATTAAATATAACAGTATATCCTAATTGTTTATAATAATTCAATATAGGTTCAATTTCACAAAACTTCGCATCAGTTACTAAATCTCTTTTTGTAATACAAATAACAGGTTTGACAGAATGTAACTCCATAAGCACAAGCAATTTATCAAGTAAATTTAAGGAAAAATCAGGAGAAACTAAACTAGTAATAAGAAAAGCTTGATCAATATTACTAACTTTAGGTCGAAAGAATTCATTCTTTCTAGGTAAAATCTTCTCAATTATTAATTTATTAGAATCAAATTCAACAAAATCTCCTACTAAGGGTAATATTTTTTCTTTTCTAAAAATTCCTCTACATTTACATGGATAAATCTCTGTATTTGCTTGTACATAATGCAAATCACTATGAATCTTTACAATCTGTCCTTTCATATAGTCCCTCTATTCTGTTCCATTATTTGTATCTGATGGAGTTGTAGTCTCTTCATCGTCATCTCCAGTAGATGGTGTGGATGGTGTTGACTGCTGTTTTGGTTTTTGAGCAATCGTAACAGTAAGTGTTTGTCCTTTAACAATAGGACTACCAGCAGCTCTTGACTGATCAATTATTTTACCTTCTTCATAAGCAGTAGTCTCTTGATATTCAACACTAATAGTTAATCCATATTTATCACAGAAAGCTTGTGCATCTGCTAATCCCCATCCTAAACCAGCCATATCAGGGAAATTTTCTACGATATTAGGAATATATAAAATAATAGAATCTCCTTCTTTTACTTCACTACCTTCGGCTAAAGATTGACCAATAATCTCCTGTGGATCATATTCTCTATCACTAGCATCAACATCTCGTTTTTCAACTGTAACATTTAATCCATATTGTGTCTCCAAAATTGTTTGAATCTCAATATAATTTTCTCCAGTGTAATCCTTAATTTCAAAAGTTTCTTCACCACTAGATTTATAAATAGTAACTTTCGTACCCTCTTTTACACTTCGTCCCTCTTCTGGATCAGTACGAACTACTAAACCTTTTTCAATTTTAGAAGATGCCACACTTTTAATATTAGTTCGAACCTCTAATCCAGCCTCTTGTAGTTTCTTTTCACACTGACTAACTTTATCTCCTTCGCAATCAGGAACAATAACTGGCTTAGAAGCAGTAACAGCAGGAATAATAAAGGCAAACGTTATAATGCCAAGAACTAACACTCCAAAAACAATAGATAATATAATAATTAATTTTTTACGTTTTTTATCCCCTTTATCTTCTATCTTAGTAGCAACAGGTTCTTCCTCTTCTTCCTGATCACCATTTTTATCAATATCTTCAATTTTCTTTAAGTTCTTAGTGGACTCAGTATCATGTTCAGGATAAGGATATTTATAAGGAGGTTCGTTCATACGATCATCATCTAAAGCGGTAAGTAAATCCTCATGCATTTGTCTAGCATCATCATAACGATTCTTAGGATTTTTAGCAGTTGCTTTTAAGATAATGTTTTCAATACTTTGAGGAATAGCCGGATTATCTTCTCTAACACTAGGGAGTGGATCTCGCATATGCTTTAAAGCAATCTCAACAGCATTATCTCCCTTAAAAGGTAAGCTACCAGTAAGTAATTCATAAAAAATGATTCCCATGGAATAAATATCACTCTTAATAGTAGAACCTTTACCACTTGCTTGTTCTGGAGGCAAATAATGAACAGATCCCATGACTGAGTTTGTTTGTGTAAGTTGCGTAGCATTAAGTGCCATAGCAATACCAAAATCTGTTATTTTAATTTGACCATCATCTTTAATCATTACATTTTGCGGTTTTAAATCTCTATGAATAATATAAGAATCATGAGCATGTGCCATACCATCAGTAAGCTGCAACATAATGTCAATAGCTTCCGACAATGTTAAACTTCCACGTTTTTTAAGCAATTGTTTTAATGTCTTTCCTTCCACATATTCCATAACAATGTAATAAACACCATCATCTTCACCTACATCATACATCTCAACAATATTAGGATGTGCAAGACTAGAAGCAGATAAAGCTTCACGCTGAAAACGCCTAACGAATTTTTCATCACTAGACAAATCTCCTCGTAAAATTTTAATTGCTACATTACGATCTAGTATTGTATCATAGCCAAGATAAACATTGGCCATACCACCTTCACCAATAGAACGAATAATCTCATAACGATCATTTATCTTTTGCCCCTTTGTAATCATTACTCGTCACCTTCTTCACTACGGATTAAATAAGCCACCGAAATATTGTCAGTTCCCCCGCGATTATTCGCTTTTTGAATTAATTTAATAACTTTATCTTCAACGTCATTATCACTAAGTAAAACTTTTTCTATCTGATCTTTATCTAACATATTAGTAAGTCCATCACTAGAAAGAAGTATCTCCGTAATATCCATATCACAATCAAAAATATCAACTTCAACAGAAGTAGCAGCACCTAGTGCCTTCATTAATACATTTTTTTTAGGATGAACACTAGCTTCTTCTTTGGTAAGCTCTCCAGCACTAACAAGTAAATTAACTAAAGTATGGTCGTAGGTTACTTTATGAAGTTTATCATCTTTCATAACAAAGCCACTAGAATCCCCTACATTACCAAATAATAGATAATCTTTAGTAAGTATTGCAAGAACTAAAGTAGTTCCCATTCCTTTACTTTCAGGATGTGTTTTTTCATGCTGAAAAATTAAAGTGTTAATCTCACTAAACGCATCTCGAATCCAGTTAACAGCATCCACTTTGCTCATATTTAAAAAAGTTTCTTTAAAATATTTTCCTAAATAGCCAATCGCAATAGAACTAGCTACTTCTCCAGCAGAATGACCTCCCATCCCATCTGCGATGGCCATTAAATAATCATCATTTTGATTTTTAACAATAATGACACTATCTTCATTATGGCTGCGAACTTTTCCTGCATCTGTTAAATAAAAAGATTTCATAACTCCTCCTTCTTACTTCTAAGTTGTCCACAAGCAGCACTAATCTTGCTACCAAACTCTCTCCTGATTGTGACATTAAGTCTATTCTTCTTAAGTATATCATAAAACTTCATAATTTGAACAGTATTACTTCGTCTAAATTCTAAATTATTTGTCTCATTATACGGAATTAAATTAATATAACAATTTAAATGTCCAACTAATCTAGCTAATTCTAAAGCACAAGAGTCAGTATCATTCACTCCAGAAAGTAAAATATATTCAAATGTGATACGTCGATTTGTTTTTTCTAAATAAATCTCTAACGCATGAATTAACTCTTTTAAAGGATAAACTTTATTAATTGGCATAATTTGATTTCTAAGTTCATCATTAGGAGCATGCAAACTAATTGCTAAATTAATTTGTAATGGAAAATTACTAAACTCTAATATTTTAGGAACAATTCCACAAGTAGAAACAGTAATATGACGAGCACCAATCGCAAGACCCTTAGGATGATTAATAATTAAAAAGAATTTTAATAAGTTGTCATAATTATCAAAAGGTTCACCAATTCCCATGACAACAACATGACTTACTCGCATACCTAAATCCTCTTCAATCATTAGAAGTTGTGTAACCATTTCCCAGGTTTCTAAATTACGTACTTTTTTTCTTCTACCAGATTCACAGAATCTACATCCCATATTACAACCAACTTGACTAGAAATACAAACGCTGTTTCCATAATCATGCATCATTAATACAGCTTCAATATGTTCACCATCACTAAGCTCAAATAAATATTTACAAACATCAACATCTCGTTCTACTTGAACAAGATTTAATTTAGAAAAAGAATAATCAGAGCTAACTTGATTAAGTAATTCCTTCTTAATATTTGTAATCTCTGAAATAGAAGAAATACGTTTCTCATAAAGCCAAGAAAACAACTGATCAGCATGAAATTTTTTAGATCCTAGCTTTACAAAATATTCTTCCATTTCATCCCTGGTTAAATTATATATATTCATAATATCACTCCAATATCTATATTATTATACAACAAATAAAAGAAAAGACCAAACAACATTTTATGCAGGGTCTTGAATCTCTGAATTTTCTCCAAAATTAGAATAGGAAAGTATCAACTGAAATTGAGAAGTACAACTTCCATGATAAATAGCATAACTAGTCAAATCATAATGAATCTCAACCACTTCTCCATCACTATTCTTCTTCAACTGAATCGTATTTACCGGATCATCTAAATCTATAACAATACCATCTAAAATTTTAACTAATGTAGTAGTACTAATCTCAAAATTAACCTCTTCCTCTCCTGATGCAAGTTCAGTTTTAGAAACATAAGTAGCTGAAGAAATAAGAGTATTCATAATAGAATCATCTAAAAGCGAAGGAAAAATATACGGATTATCACATTTAACCCAAAGACCATCTTGATTTCGCATAAATAAATCCTCTTTTTGATAATACGAAATAATACCATCACTAAACAAACTTTTATTACCGACTCTATCACCTTCAAAAGCAATCGTAGAATCATCAATTTGATACTGATATCGATAATGATAATTATGATTAGAAATTTGATTCAAACTATAAGAATATGGAGTAATATTCAATTGAGGACTAATAGAATTTCCCGTACCAACAACACGTGAGAATATAGCTAACCCTATAAAAAATATAAGATATATCCCAAAGAAAAGAACAGCTTTTCCACGAGGTGTTTTCATAAAATTTCTAAACTTATCTTTAGAATCAGAACTAGAATTAAAATCTTTATTTTCGTCCATAAACTACCTTCCCTATATATTCTTCTTTTTTGATTCCATTAATAAAGCTGCTAGCTAACATTCTCTTCTTACCAAAAGGTTTTATATCTAACAACACAATTTCATAATCCTTTGTTGCAATACCAATACCATCTTTATAAATATGAAGTATTTGTCCAGGTTGAAATGAACTAGAAACAACAGATGATATCCTAGCAAAATACACTTTAAATTCCTTATCATCAATAACACAAGAACTTCCCGGGAAAGGAGAAAGACCACGTATCTGATTAAATAATTCTAAACTACTCTTACCAAAATCCAAATATTCTTCTTCTCTTTTAATATTATAAGCATAAGTAACTAAAGACTCATCTTGTTTTACACGCTTAGCACTACCATCTAAAATACTAGGTAAAGTATCAAGTAACAATTCTCTACCAAGCTTACTTAATCTATCATGTAATACTTCTACCGTATCGGTATCTAAAATTTTAGTCTCTCTTTGAGAGATAATATCACCATTATCCATAGCTTCATCCATATACATAATAGTAATACCGGTTTTATCATAACCATCTATAATAGCATGATGAATAGGTGCTCCTCCACGTAATTTAGGAAGTAATGACGCATGAACATTAATACAACCATATTTTGGAAAATCTAAAATAGCCTTAGGTATAATCTGTCCATAAGCACATGTAACAATAATATCTGGTTGCAAAGCTAAAATATCTCGATACTCTAATCTAATCTTTTCAGGTTGAAAAACAGGAATATGATGTGCTAATGCAACTTCTTTAACAGGAGAAAAAACAACTTCTTGACGTCTTCCAACTCTACGATCTGGTTGTGTAACAACACCAATAACTTGATAATTCTCTATTAATCCCTCTAAAACAGGAACACTAAAATCTGGTGTTCCCATGAATACAATCTTAACTTTTTCCATACTATCACCTCTATTGATACAACATAATAACGCTAAATAACACACCAGTCAAAATTAAAACAGAACCTAAAAGTAATAAGAAAGAAACTTTTCCATCCTCTGCATTTTCTTCATTTGGTACAATAACTTCTATATTATCCGAATCGTTTTCCTTAAAAGCATCCACTACAAACTTTACATAAGGAATACTAATAAATTCAATATTAGAAGACGAAATAGGAAGATTCCATGACAAACTATCGAATTTATAATCCATAATATGATGTGCCAATATCCCTATATCTTCTTTTCCATCTTCTAAAATTTCATGAATACCTTGGATTACATTTTTACCAAAAACACTTCGTTTGACTAACATAATCGTAGGACAAGACTCATTTTTTCTTAACAACTTCCACTGATCATGGCAAAGCGACTCTATTTTTTTACTATCTTCCTCATTAATCTCCTTGGCTTTTAATAAATTACGTAAATTTCTAAAACAACCCATATAATCTCTTTTAGCATAACTATTAAGTTCAAGTTTTTTAGAAGAGGAAGGACATAAAAAATTAGAAAAGTAAATTGGACTATAAGTAGCATAATAACATGCCATTACAAAATCATCGGTAAAAGAAACATAATCATGATGAAAATCCATCTCAGAAAAAAATGCTGGATATTGCTTTTGAATTTCTAAAAAACGTGGATAATAATTTTCATAAAGTTGTGGAGAAAAACCCTCTTGCTTAATAGTAGAAACATAAACATCAGAAACTCCATGAAACAAATACCCTTCTACAATATATTTTTGGTAGATATATTCTAAAATTTCTCTTCTATGTTCTTCAATCTGCGTTTTATATCCTAGTTTTTTAGCACAAAATTTAACTAAGATTTTACAAACGCCTTCACTAATATCATGAAAATTATCAATTTTGTACCATAACAATTCTAAATGATGAACGTAATCTCTAAGATAAGTATCATCACCTATAATAATTTGATACTTAAATAAAGCATCAAATAACAAAAACATAGGCTGTTCTAAACCAGAAAATTTCTCATAATTAATAGAATCTTTTTTCTTTTTATCATAATATCTAGGACTACTAGAAACTTTAGATAATAAAGAAAGAACATCATCGTTTTCAAAAATAGAAGAAAGCATCTACACCACCACCCTTATATTTTAATTAACTAAACCATGTAATAATATAATACGCAGAACCAACAGCAGCAATTAAAAACAAAACAATTAATACGATACGAATAATAGGATTATTAATATCCCAATAACCATCATATTTACGTTGACTATGCTCCATTAAATTTTGAAACTCACGACTATTTTTTTCATTTACACTCACTTGCGGATCTTCATCAATTTCATTTTGTGATGAAAAAAAACGATTCCTTGCCATAATATCACCTCTATCATTATCATTAACATAAGAATATCATATTTTATTAAAAATGACTAGGACTAAAGTCAATATCTATTCTGACTTTATTATTTGTCTTATAATGATTTTTTATAATAAATAAGTTCTGACGTAATTTATCTTCCTTCTTATACTTTAAAATAATACCATATCGATAAATATTATTTACTCGAAAAA
>ERZ1643249.4162-NODE-4162-length-12310-cov-6.378295_pt1 | contig 12310 bp, 11 predicted proteins | sample MGYA00579263_ERZ1643249 | MGnify/ENA primary metagenome ERZ1643249 (study PRJEB29033, sample SAMEA4952264) | chicken gut metagenome | biome: Broiler Chicken; feature: Gastrointestinal Tract; material: Caecum | place: Ireland | collected 2018 | study: Broiler...
CGTCGCTTGGCGTCCACAAAGGACGCCGGCGTTCCGGCGCCTTGCCACCGGCCTGCTTTTGCGATTTTTTCGGTGCTTCGCAGTTTTGCTGCTTGCGCGGCAAAACCACAGCTTCCTTGCGCTTACTCTGCTTTGCCGGGACGGTCTGTTCTGGCGCGGCGCCCGGCGGCGGGCCGGTCAGGGCCGCACCAGCCGGTCGGCCCGGCCGGCGCGGATGTCGCCCATGTGCCGGCGGATCTTTTCAGCCGGCCAGTCCCACCACCGCGCCGCCTGCAAAGCGTCGATCACCTGGTCGGGAAAGCGTTTGCGGATCGGCCTGGCGGGCACGCCGCCGACGATGGTGTACGGCGGGACATCCCCGGTCACCACGGCGCGGGCGGCAATGACTGCGCCGTTCCCAACCGTGACGCCGGACAGGATCACGGCCTCGTACCCCACCCAAACGTCGCTGCCCAGGGTGATGCCGCCTTTGTTGTCCCAGGCCGACGGAACCTCCCGGATATCCAGCCCCCACTCCTCAAAAAAGAGAGGGAAGGGGTAGGTGGACAGCGACGCCAGCGTGTGGTTGGCGCTGGTAAACAGGAACTTTGCCCCGCAGGCGATGGAACAGAATTTGCCGATCACCAGCCTGTCGCGGTTGATGGGATACCGGTACAGCACATTGTTTTTCTCAAACTGCCGCGGGTCGTTGACAAAGTCGTTGTAGATCGTAAAATCGCCCACCTGGATGCCGGGGTCGTGGATGACGTTTTTTAGATAGACCGTCTGGCGGTCGGTGGAGCGGGGGTATATTTTGTTCGGGTCCATGGTTTCCTCCCTGCCGGTCACGGCGCGGCAAACCGATGCTTTTGGATGTGGGCAAAATCGTTATCTTGGGCGTAGTAGACGGCGTTTTCGTCCGCGGCGTAGACAAAGCTGACCCTGGTGGCCCAGGGCCCCTCCTGCCGGACGGCGCGCAGCACCGCAAAGGCGTCGGCAACGGTCAGCCGCCCGCCAAAGCTGCGCAGCATCGGACCGGCACGCTCCAGGCGGTCATCGCCAGGCACCACAAAGGGGCGGGTGCTTTCGGGGTCCAGCAGCGAATAGTTGGTCATCAGCGAGAAGGGCCCGCGGTCCAGCCGCCAGCCGCGGCCGGGCTCCACGATCAGCGTGCGGCCCCGCCGGTCGGACAGCACGGCCTGCATGGTGGCGTCGGGGGCGTAGACGATTGGCCGGGTGGCGACGATGCGCAGCGCCTCGTCAAAGCGGAGCCTGCCCTGTACAAACCGCTCGGTCAGGTCGGCGACGGTCATACAGCCGCCGCCCTCCCGGAAAGCCCCCGCCGCGCTGCCGTGGACATACAGCAGGGTGCCGGCGTTGCCGTTTCGGTGTACGCCGTGATAAATATGCCGCAGCCCGTCCGGCCGCAGGATGCCGATGCCAAACCGGTCCGGCTCCAGAACGAGCCGGTGGTCCCACACCGTCAGGTCGATGTCAAAGTTGAAGCCGGTCAGGACGCTGCCGCCCCGGTGGACAAACCGTGTGCACATGGTGGTTCCCTTTCTTTTGCGGATGCAGGTGGTCTCTTTTCTCCATTGTACCGCCGGCCCGGCGCGGTTTCCAGCCACCATTCGGCACCGAAGCAAGCAGTACAAATCGGCAGAGACAGCAAGCAGGCGGCAGAGGTCAAAACCTCTGCCGCCTGCTTTATGCCGCCGGTGCGCGGCGGTTATTTTTGATAGATGATCTTCCGGATGGCATGGACGGACAGGCAGTAGCGTTCCGCCAGCTGCTCCACCGGGGTCCCCTGGCGGTAGGCCTCGGTGATCTGGCGGTTGCGCTGCCGCAGCTCCTGCCGGTAGCCGGATGCCTCTCCCCAATGCTTCTGCTGCGCCGGCGCAACGGGCACATAGATATATGCCCCCTGCACGTAGCCCTGCAGCTCTTTGACCAGCGCATCGGGAAGCAGCGCGCTTGCGTTGATGTATCTCATGCAGGCTCCCTCCTTGCGTAAACACGTCAGGCGGCAAAGCCAGCATATCCGGGCGTCCCTGCTTCGGCGGGGCAGCGCCCGTTTTTGCGACGAAGGTCACTCCATGCAAACGTCGCAGTCCACTGGCTTTGCATGGAGCCATGCTTGGTTGAGTTTTGTCACAAAGGCCACATCCTTTCCCTGTGTTCGGCGGCTTACGCCTTGGGCGCGCCGTCGTCCTCCTCCGGCTTTTTGGCCGGTTTGGGGGTGCTGCACCGCTGCTGGCAGCTGGCGCAGTGGCCGGTGCAGCCGGACTTGAAGCCGCCGTTGTTGGCGATGAACAGGATCGCCAGCGCCAGCAGCACAAAAATCACCACGAGCACGATAAAACTTTGCAGGTTCCACATGGGAAGATCCCTCCTGTCCGGCCCGGCGCGGCGTGCGCCGGGCAAAAATGCAGCCGCTTTTGCGGCAAAAGGCAAACGGGCGCCTGCCGGGCGGTCAGGCCAGACCCAGCAGCAGGCCGACGGCGTGCACGGCAAAGGCCGCGACCCAGGCGATCAGGCACTGGGCCACCACCACGCCGGCGGCCGCCTTGGCGGAGCCCAGCTCCCGCCGGGCCGCCGCGATGGCCGCCACGCAGGGGGTGTACAGCAGCGTAAAGGTCAAAAACACAAAGGCGGTAAAGGGGGTGAACAGGCTGCCCAGCAGCGCGGTATCGCCGCCCAAAAGCACCGTCAGGGTGGAGACGACGCTCTCCTTGGCGGTAAAGCCGGTGATCAGCGCGGTGGACACCCGCCAGTCGCCAAAGCCCAGCGGGGCAAAGATGGGGGCGATCCAGCCGCCGATCATGGCCAGCAGGCTGGAATCCGGCGAGTCGACCACGTTCAGCCGCGCGTCAAAGCTCTGCAAAAACCAGATGATGACGGTGGCCACAAAGATGATGGTGAACGCCCGCTGGATAAAATCCTTGGCCTTGTCCCAGATCAGCTGGCCCACGCTTTTGGGGCTGGGCAGGCGGTAATTGGGCAGCTCCATCACAAAGGGCACCGGCTCGCCGCGGAAGCGGGTGTGCTTCAGCACCAGCGCATACACCACCGCGAACACCACGCCCATCAGGTAAAGGGCGACCATCACCACCGGCTGCCACCCCCGCGGGAAAAACGCCGCGGTGAACAGCCCGTAGATGGGCAGCTTGGCCGAGCAGCTCATAAACGGCGTCAGCAGCACCGTCATGCGGCGGTCCCGGTCGGAAGACAGCGTCCGCGTGGCCATGATGGCCGGCACCGAGCAGCCAAACCCGATCAGCATGGGCACAAAGCTGCGGCCGGAAAGCCCGATGCGCCGCAGCGGCTTGTCCATCACAAAGGCCACGCGGGCCATGTAGCCGGTGTCCTCCAAAATGGACAGGAAAAAGAACAGCGTGACGATGGTGGGCAGGAAGCTGAGCACGCTGCCTACGCCGGCAAAGATGCCGTCGATGACCAGCGAATGGACCACCGGGTTGATGCCGTAGGCGGTCAGGCCGGCGTCCACCCAGCCGGTGACGGCGCCGATGGCCAGCTCCATCAGATCGGACAGCGCCACGCCCACCACGCCGAAGGTCAGCCAGAACACCAGCGCCAGAATGGCGATAAAGCAGGGGATGGCGGTGTATTTGCCGGTCAGCACCCTGTCGATGGCCACGCTGCGCTTGTGCTCGCGGCTTTCCACCGGGTGGACCACCGTCTGGTCGCAGACGCCCTCGATAAAGCGGAAGCGCATATCCGCCAAAGCGGCCTCCCGGTCGGTGCCGGTCTCGTGCTCCATCTCGACGATGGTGTGCTCCAGCGTCTCTTTCTCGTTCTGGTCCAGGTCCAGCTGCTCCAAAATCGGCGCGTCGCCCTCCACCAGCTTGGTGGCGGCAAAGCGGGGCGGCAGCCCGGCCCGGCGGGCGTGGTCCTCGATCAGGTGGACGATGGCATGGATGCAGCGGTGCACCGCGCCGCGGGGATCGTTGTCGCCGCCGGCCTCGCAGAAGTCGATGCGGCCGGGCGTCTCGCGGTGGCGGGCCACATGGATGGCATGGTCGATCAACTCGTCGATGCCCTCGTTGCGGGCGGCCGAAATGGGCACCACCGGGATGCCCAGCAGGGCTTCCAGCTCATTGACGATGACGGTGCCGCCGTTGGCGCGCACCTCATCCATCATGTTCAGCGCCAGCACCATGGGGATCTGCAGCTCCATCAGCTGGATGGTCAGGTACAGGTTGCGCTCGATGTTGGTGGCGTCCACAATGTTGATGATGCCGGTGGGCTTTTCTTTCAAAAGAAAGTCCCGCGTCACGATCTCCTCGCTGGAATAGGGCGAGAGGGAATAGATGCCCGGCAGGTCGGTGACGGTGGCCTCGGCATGGCCGCGGATCTGGCCGTCCTTGCGGTCCACCGTCACGCCGGGGAAATTGCCCACATGCTGGTTGGACCCGGTCAGCTGGTTGAACAGCGTGGTCTTGCCGCAGTTCTGGTTGCCGGCCAGCGCAAAGGTCAGCGGCTGCCCCTTGGGAATGGCGTCGCCGGCCTTGTGGTCGTGGTAGCTGGGCGCCTGGCGGACCTCGCCGTGGCCGGGGTGGGGCGTGGGCGTGTGGCGGGTCTGGGGCCGGGCGGCGCGGTCGGTGTCGTGCACGCCCTCGATCTCGATCTGTTTGGCGTCATCCAGCCGCAGCGTCAGCTCATAGCCGCGCAGCTCCAGCTCGATGGGGTCGCCCATGGGCGCCACCTTGCGCAAGGTCACCTCAATGCCGGGCGTCAGGCCCATATCCAGCAGGTGCCGCCGCAGCGCGCCCTGCCCGCCCACCGACCGGATGCGCGCATCCTGGCCGATGGCAAGTTCTGCCAATGTCATAGTTTACAACCCCCGCTCCCCGGCGGGACGCAGGGGCCGGCGCAGACGCGCAGCCCCATGCCGCAGCCCGGCACAGGGGAGCATTTTCTCCTGAATTTCAACTTTCTCGCAAAAGGCAAAGCAGCGGCCCCGGCGTTTACAGCAGGCGGCGCACGGGCGCTTGCTTTTGTGCGGCGGCTTCCCCGGCGCCGGCAGCGCCTGCCCCGCCGCACATTCCATGACAAATTCCTACTGAATCAGTGTAGCATCGACATGTGGGGGTGTCAATACCGGCGGGGCAAAATCTGCGGCCGGGGCGCGGCGGCCGCGGGCCTCAAAAACTGCACAAAAAAGGACGCCCACCCGCAAAAAGGGTACACAAAACGCCGAAAATGCAAAATATACATTGACAATGCAGGTTTTATGCAGCATACTGGTAAGGTCACCGGATAGCCGGGGAGGGTCCGGCCCGGTGGCCGCACATGAAAAGTCATGGAAAAGTTTTGAGAAGAAACAAGAGGGATAACAACATGAAAAAACTGACTGCACTTTTGCTGGGCGCCGCCATGGCGTTCAGCCTGGCCGCCTGCAGCGGCACCGATTCCAGCAGCTCGGAGAGCACCGCGCCCGAAAGCTCCTCCGCCGCTGAGGACACCTCCAGCGAGGCTTCCGGCGAGGAGGCCTCCAGCACCGCCTCCGCCGAGACCGCTTCCTACGACGTGGAGACCGTCGAGGACGGCGTGCTGATCATGTCCACCAACGCCGCTTTCCCGCCGTACGAGATGACCAACGACGCCGGCGAGTTTGAGGGCATCGACGTGGAGATGGCCGGCGAGATCGCCAAGCGCCTGGGCCTGGAGCTGCAGATCGACGATATGGACTTTGACGCCGCTCTGCTGGCGGTGCAGCAGGGCAAGAGCGACATCGCCATGGCCGGCATCACCATCACCGAGGACCGCCTGGTCAACATGGACTTCTCCAACACCTACGCCAACGGCGTGCAGTCCGTCATCGTGCCGGAAGGCTCCGACATCACCAGCCCCGACGACCTGGCCGGCAAGCTGGTCGGCGTGCAGCGCGGCACCACCGGCTATACCTTCTGCATCGACGAGTTTGGCGAGGACGCCGTGGCTCCCTTTGACAACGGCAACACCGCCGTGCAGAACCTGGTCTCCGGCAAGGTGGACGCCGTGGTCATCGACAACGCCCCCGCCCAGGAGTACGTGGCGGCCAACCCCGGCCTGACGATCCTGGACACCGCCTTTGCGGACGAGGATTACGCCATCGGCGTGGCCAAGGGCAACACCCAGCTGCTGGATGCCATCAACAGCATCCTGGCCGAGATGGAGGCCGACGGCACCACTCAGGCCATCATCGACAAGTACATCTCCGCTGAGTGATCGGCGGCCCTGTGCGGGACGCGCAGGCGATTGCGCATAAGCACAGCAGGGGGGCGGTCTGGCAGGCATGGGCCTGCGCTTTCCGGCAGACGCCGGAGCAGGGCCGCTCTCCTTTTGCTGTATCTTCCCCCAAATCCCCAAACCGACCCGCCGGCGGCTGCCGGCAGGAAAATAAAATCGACCGTTCAGAAAGGTGGAGGTGGACATGGACCTGGCCGCACAGTTTGAGGCGTTGTCCGAACTGGCCCGCAGCGGCGGCGAGCTGACCTTCTGGCAGGATTTCTTCGTCAAATTCTACCAGGCATTCATCGAATCCGACCGCTGGCTGCAATACCTGGAAGGCGTGGGCACCACGCTGGTGGTCACGGCGGCGGCGCTGGCTCTGGGCGTTATCCTGGGCAGCGTGGTGGCGCTGGTGCGCGTCACCCACGACCAGCAGCGTACCGGGCACAAAAACCCGGTGCTGGGCTTTTTCAACCTGATCTGCAAGGTCTACTCCACCGTCATCCGCGGCACCCCCATGATGGTGCAGCTGCTGATCATGAGCATGGTGGTGTTTGCCTCCAGCCGTGACTTCACGCTGATCGGCGCACTCAGCCTGGGTATCAACTCCGGCGCCTATGTGTCCGAGATCATCCGCGGCGGCCTGATGGCGGTGGACCCCGGCCAGATGGAGGCCGGCCGCAGCCTGGGCCTGAACTACACTACCACGATGTTTTTGGTGGTGGTGCCCCAGGCCATCAAGTCGGTGCTGCCGTCGCTGGGCAACGAGTTCATCATCCTGCTTAAAGATACCTCGCTGATCACCGTCATCGGCGGCAAGGAGCTGCTGTACGCGGCCCAGGGCGTTATGAACCGCACCTACGAGGCCATGTTCCCTCTGCTGGGCACCGCGGCCATCTACCTGGTGCTGGTCATGATCTTTACCTGGCTGCTGGGCAAACTGGAAAGGAGGCTGAGGCAGAGTGATCGTCGCTGAAAATCTGCAGAAAAGCTACGAAGGCCTGGACGTTCTGCGGGGCGTCAGCCTGACCGTCAACAAGGGCGACGTGGTCTGCCTGGTTGGGCCTTCCGGCTGCGGAAAGTCCACCTTCCTGCGCTGCCTGACCCGGCTGGAGGAGCCCACCGGCGGCAAGGTCTACCTGGACGGCGTCGAAGTCACCGAGAAGGACATCGACAAGACCCGCGCCAAGATGGGCATGGTGTTCCAGCACTTTAACCTGTTCCCGCATCTGACGGTCAAGCGCAACATCACGCTGGCGCCCACCCGCCTGCACCGCATGACCAAGGACCAGGCCGACAAGCGCGCCATGGAACTGCTGGAACGCATCGGTCTGGCGGACAAGGCGGACGCCTACCCCAGCTCGCTGTCCGGCGGGCAGAAGCAGCGCATCGCCATCGCCCGCGCCCTGGCCATGGACCCGGAGGTCCTGCTGTTTGACGAACCTACCTCCGCCCTGGACCCTGAGATGGTGGGCGAGGTGCTGGAACTGATGAAGGAGCTGGCCCGCGGCGGCATGACCATGGTGGTGGTCACCCACGAGATGGGCTTTGCCCGCGAGGTGGCCAGCCGCGTTATCTTTATCGACGAGGGCGTCATCAAGGTGGACAAGCCCCCGCAGGAGTTCTTTGCCGACCCGGAGAACGAGCGCCTGAAAGCCTTTTTGTCCAAGGTGCTGTGACCCTGGCAGGGCTTTGAAAAGCCGAACCAAAATCAGCAAGCGCCCGGCGCTTTCCCGCAAAAAGGGAACGCGCCGGGCGCTTTTGTGCCTTTTTGAAAAAGCGATCAGCGGATGAAGTTTGTCCGCGCCGCGTTTTCGGCTTCCGGCTGCCGGATGCCGGCGGCCTTGCCGGCCTCGATGCATTTCAGCAGCCAGGCCATGTTGCGGCCCAGGTTGCGCATGACCTGCATGCCCTCGGCGTCCTGGCGGGCTTCCTCGGCGTTGGAGCCGTGGACCATCGGCCAGTAGGTGGAGTTCACCAGCGGCATCTCCAAAATGCCGGGGACTTTCATCATGGCGTCCAGCGCGGTGGTGGTGCCGGCCCGGCGGGCGCTGGTGACCACGGCCGCCGGCTTGCGGCGCAGATACCGCCCGGCCGAGTAGCTCAGCCGGTGCATAAAGCCCAGCATGCTGGCCGCGGCGGTGGCGTAGTGCACCGGCGCGCCAAACACGATGCCGTCGGCCTTTTCCACCAGCGGCAGCACGTCTGCCGGCGGTCCGCCGAACACGCACTTGCCGGCCCTGGCACAGCCGCCGCAGCCCACGCAGCCGCCCACCGGCGCCTTGCCGATGTGGTAGATGGTGGTCTCGATGCCGGCTTTTTCCAGTTCGGCCGCCACCTCGCTCAGCGCGGCCCAGGTGCAGCCCTTCTCGTGCGGGCTGCCGTTGATCAAAAGAACATTCATACAGCATGACCTCCTGTGTGCGGGGCGGCGTCCGCCCTGCCGTTTTGTATGCGGTATGCTATTATTATAGCACGCCGCGCAAGTGCCGTGCCCAGCGTGCCGAGAAACCCGACACGCTGCAAAGGGGGCAACAGCCGCGCACCGCCGCGCCGGCAATTCCTGGATTTTACACAGGGACGGCCTGTTACAGCATTGTAATTTTTTCGACAACATGATACCATATATACATATGATTTTCCCCCGGACAAGGCCGGGCGCCCGCCCGGTGCCGCGGGCTGTATCCGCCTGCGGGCGCATATAGATAGGTAGCCCCCGCGCCCGCCCTGCCACAAGCCCCACAGAAAGGAACCCCCAGCCGTGAAAACCACCTATCGCAAACGCAACCAACCCCCCCGCCGCAGAAACCTTCTGCCTGTGGCGGTGCTGCTTGTCGTGCTTGTGGCGGCGGCCATCATTGCGGTGGCGCTGCTGACCGGGCGGGACACCAGCGCCCCGGCGGTGCCCGATACCGGCACCAGCGCCGGCGCCTGGATGAAAAACGAAAACGGCTACTACTTCAATAACGCCGGCGAGGTGATCCTGCCCGCCACCCTGAAAGGCATCGACGTGTCGCAGTACCAGGGCGAGATCGACTGGCAGAAAGCCAAGGATGCCGGCATCGATTTTGCCATCATCCGCTGCGGCTACGGCAGCGAGTGGAACGGCGAGGGCGAGTACAACCAGGACGACCCGTACTGGGAGCGCAACGCCGACGCCTGCACCGAGCTGGGCATCCCCTTCGGCGTCTACCTGTATTCCTACGCCACCACCGAGGAGATGGCCCGCAGCGAGGCCACCCACGTGGCCCGGCTGCTGGGTCTGATCGAGCCGACGGTGGAGGGGCTGCCCAGCTACACCCACAAAAATTACCAGCTGAGCTACCCCGTCTACTACGACCTGGAGGACAAGGCCATCACCGGGCTGTTCCCGGAGGAGATGGCCGCCATCACCGCCGCTTTCTTTGACCAGCTGGAGCAGTACGGCTACACCGGCCAGCAGGGGCTGTATGCCTCGCTGAACTGGGTGCGCGCCCGCTTCGACGACCCCGCCTTCGATCCCTGGCGGGACGATCTGTGGATCGCCCGGTTCAACACCAGCCTGGGGTATACCGGCACCTACTCCATGTGGCAGGCCACCTACCAGGCCCCCGGCGCTGACTACGGCGTCCAGAGCGAGACGGTGGACATCGATTTTGTGATGGAGGAGCTGACCTTTACCGGCATCACCGACGCCGCCGGCGATACGGTGACGCCCACCTTTACCAACGATACCTACAAGTGCGAGCTGGCCCTGGGCCAGCGGGGCGACAAGGCCACCCTGGTCACCGACGAGCCGGACGAGGAAAACGGCGGCCAGCGCATCTACTGGACCAGCAGCGACGAGGATGTGGCCACCGTCAGCCGCAATGGCGTGGTCACCGCCCGCGGCGACGGCCAGTGTACCGTCACCGCCACGCTGGCGGACGGCCGCACCTGGGCCAGCTGCGTGGTGCGGGTGGGGGATATCACGGTGCCTGTCTTTGCCACCGGAAACCTGCGGGGCACCATCTCCACCGATACCCTCAGCCTGGCCGACGTGGCCGCCCTCAAGGTCACGGACCCCGACGCCCTGCTGATCGACGCCGGCGGCAGCCTGCAGGGCAGCGAGGCCACCAGCCTGACCGGCGGCATGGACATGACCTCCGCCTTTGGCGATGTGGGCTACGACCTGCAGTGCTTTGACGCCTCTGACCTGGCCTTTGGCTACGAGCGCCTGCTGGAGGATGTGGTCACCGCCAGCGGCGAGTCGCTGGCTTCCAACCTGCGGGATGCCGAGGGCGTGCCGCTGTTCTACCGCTCCACCAGCTGGAGCCGCAACCGCATCACCAACGGCATGAACGCGGTGCTCAAGGCCGCGGGCAAGCGCATCGGCTTCTTCTCGCTGGCCAGCCTGGGCACCTCGGCCGAGAGCGTGCATCTGTCCGCCGCCGACCTGGTCCAGACCGCATCGGAGCAGGTGGCGGCCCTGCGGGCCGAGAACGTGGACGCCATCGTCTGCGTCGTCGGTCCCGACACCGACTGCACCGACATTTTGGACGACCTGGCAGGCCTGGGCGTCAACGCGGTCATTGCCGGCGGTCTGACCGAAGCGCCCGCCGGCGCGCCGCTGACCGTGGTGCCCGCCGGCGGCGGACTGGAGGCGGTGGGACGCCTGCAGCTGACCTTTACCGCCCAGGGCACCGTGGAAGCGGCCGCCGATACGGTGTCTCCCGACACGGCCGCCGCCCAGCAGCCCGGCGAGTACCAGACCGCCAGGGACGCGCTGGACGCGCTGGCCGCCGGTGACGAGGAAGTGCGCGCCCAGACGCTGTTCACCCACGAGGAGGGCAGCCGCACCATCAGCTTTGCCAACTATGTGGCCGAGACCTACCAGAACCTTGCCGCGGACGACCAGGCCAACTGGCCGGCCGAGTACCAGGGCATGACGCCGGTGGCGCTGGCCGGCGGCGTGGGCGAGCTGCCGGCGGGCGAGGTGACCCGCGGCGCGCTGCTGGACGCCCTGCCCGCCCCGGAGCGGGTGCAGCTGGTGCTGACCACCGGCGCCATGTACGCCGAGCTGCTGGATTCCGGCGCCGTCGCCGAGACCTACACCGAAAGCCTGCTGTCCAAGGACATTGACCCAGAAAGCCAGGTGCTGCTGGTGACCGACACCGCCACGCTGCGCAGCCTGAGCGACCAGGGCTACACCGTCCTGCGGGACTACGGCGACGCCTTCTGGTGCGTGCGCATGGCCATCAACGATGCCACCGCCGGCTTTACCGAGAGCTTCACCCTGCCCGAAGCCCCCCGCTACGGTGTGGGACGCGGCGACGTGACCGGCTGACGGGCAGCCCCGGCGGCCGTGCGGCCGTACGGACAAAAACGATAGATGGGGATTGAGCGGGAAAGGACACCGAGTCGAACCCCGGCGGGCCAGCCTGCCGGTCAAAAAAGGAGGTCCTTGCATGAAACTGCAATTTCTGGGCGCTGCCCGCGAGGTCACGGGCAGCTGTACGCTGGTGGAGGCAGCGGGGCACCGCTTCCTGATCGACTGCGGCATGGAGCAGGGGAAAGACCTGTACGAGAACACGCCCCTGCCCTGCGCCCCGGCCGAGATCGAGGCCATCCTGCTGACCCATGCCCACATCGACCACTCCGGGCGCATCCCCTACCTGTACAAAAACGGGTTCCGCGGCCCCATCTATGCCACCGACGCCACCATGGACCTGTGCGAGATCATGCTGGAGGACTCGGCCCACATCCAGGAGCAGGAGGCCGAGTGGAAAAACCGCAAGGCCCAGCGCAGCGGCCGCGCCCCGGTGGAGCCGGAGTACACCACCCGCGACGCCGAGGAGGCCATGCGGCTGTTTGTGCCCCAGCAGTACAGCGACGGCCCGGTGCGCGTCTTTGACGGCGTGGAGGCAGAGTTCACCGACGTGGGCCACCTGCTGGGCAGCGCCAGCATCACGCTGCGCGTCACCGAGAACGGCCGCACCCAGACCATCGTGTTCTCCGGCGATATCGGCAACAAAAACCAGCCGCTGCTGCGCGACCCCCACTACCTGACCAACGCCGATTTTGTGGTGATGGAATCCACCTACGGCGACCGGGACCATCCGCCCCGGCCCGACTACCT
>ERZ1643249.4164-NODE-4164-length-12300-cov-4.547979_pt1 | contig 12300 bp, 14 predicted proteins | sample MGYA00579263_ERZ1643249 | MGnify/ENA primary metagenome ERZ1643249 (study PRJEB29033, sample SAMEA4952264) | chicken gut metagenome | biome: Broiler Chicken; feature: Gastrointestinal Tract; material: Caecum | place: Ireland | collected 2018 | study: Broiler...
TCGGCAGATATAGATAGCATTGTAGCGGCAGCATTATTGCATGATACGTTAGAAGATACATATACTTCTTATAGAGAATTGACAGATGAATTTGGAGAAATGGTTGCAAGTATGGTGATGGAAGTGACAACCGCATCATATGTGCCAATGTTAATTGGAAAAAGCAATTATTTGAAACGAAAAATGGTGGATATGTCAAACTATGCACTTGTGATTAAATTATCAGATAGATTGGCAAATTTAATTGATTCAAAGACGTTATCCGAAGAGAGAAGATATAGATTAATCGTAGATACTCATGACATAATAGAATATATTGAAGCACATAGAGAATTGACGGGCACACAGAAGGTGTTAATCACAGAGATTCGTGAACAACTAGCAAAGATAAAAGAAGAAAACATGGAAGAAAATTTAAATAACAATAATATATAGGATTGACAGTTTATATTTTTTTACAATGAGTAAAAATAAATTTAGTTTATGGAGGGATAATGGAAATTTATACACAGGGAATAGGAGAAAAGAGATTTTCACCAGAAGAAATAAAAATCAATTTTAATTTCAAAATTCATGCTAAGACCTATGAACAAACATTAAATGAAGGAATTAAAAAGGTAGATGAGTTTACAAAATTATTAGAAAAATTGAATTTCAAAAGAGAAACTTTCAAGACACTTGCATTTAGAGTATATGAAGAGACTAAATATGATAAAGAAAAACAAAAAGATGTTTTAGTAGGATATATTTATAATCATGATGCGTCTTTAATATTTGATTATGACATGAAAAGATTATCAAGTTTAATCCAAGAGATTAGCAAATTAAAAGATGGTCCAAAGGCAAACATTTCATTTAGTTTGAAAAATGAAGATAAAGCAAAATCAGCATGTATAGATAAAGCATATAAAAATGCAAAGACAAAAGCAGAAGCGATAGCAAAAAGTGCAGGTAAAAAGTTGCTAGAATGCAAGAAAGTGAGTTTCGAATCTTTTGATGAGAAGGTGGAATCAGCAACAAAATTTAATGGAATGGCAAAAATGGCTCTGCAAGATTCATACAGCATGCATTCGATAGAAAACATTATAGTACCACAAGATATTGAGGTGTCTCAGGAACTATACTGTCTTTGGGTTGCAGAATAAAAGGTACGTATAAACTACAATTAACATTATAATTGTAGTTTTTTATTTATAAGCCTAAAAATATTGAAGAAAGTTTAAAACGAAATAATTTGAATACAATGTTTAGCGAATCTTGGAGAAATAGGGCTAAATAATTTTTTTGTTTGTTTATTATTGACAAGACTTTTAGAATTTGTTATCATAATCTAGTACTATTAAAAGGAGAGACCTATGAAACAGACTTATCAACCAAAGAAAAGACAACGCAATAAAGTTCACGGTTTCAGAGCGAGAATGAAAACTTTGTCAGGTAGAAAAGTTCTAAAAAGACGTAGAAACAAAGGAAAGAAAGATTTAACTAACAATTAATTTTGATTAGTAAAAGTAGTTTTTATGTTAAGTAGAATTAATCGATTGAAGAAGAGAAAAGAGTTCAATTACGTGTACAAAAAGGGTGAAGTCATTCACGCACCCAGTTTCATAATGCATTATGTTAAGACGTATCGACCTTATGCTCAAATCGGAATTTCAGTATCTAAACAAGTGGGCAATTCAGTAGTTAGAAGTAGAGTCAAACGAATATTTAGTGAGGCATGTAGATTAAATATCCATAAATTTGCGATTAAAAATTATGTGTTTACTCCTAGACCAAGTGCGGCGGACAAAAGTTCAACGGACATTGAAAAAGAAATTTTGTTTGCATTAAAGAAGAATGGTTTACTTATAGGAGAAAAAAATGTTTAGATTCTATTATGTTATCACATATCCACTGACATTGATATGTTTACTTTTATTATCCATATATCGTGGGATAGTTAGATATGCGTTGCCAAAAAGTTGTAATTATATCCCAACATGCAGTCAATACGCATGGTATAGCATACTAGAATTTGGTGCTGTTATTGGCGGAGTCTACGCAATTAAGAGATTAATCAGATGTAGACCGGGGCATAAAGCGGGGTATGATTTTGCAAATTTAAATTTATCAGGGAATTATAAATGGAAATGTTGAACAGTGTAAGTATGCTACTTGCTAGCGACTTTTGGACTATTATTATAGATTTTTTTGCTAGAACGATTGTCAATTATGGTTGGGCAATCATTGTTTTTACTATTTGTTTGAAGTTGGTATTAAGTCCGCTAGACATCTTTCAACGAGTTTCCACTCAAAAACAATCTCGTGTCATGGCGGTGATTCAGCCTGAAATCAATGCACTGCAAGAAAAGTATAAAAATGACCGTGAAAAATTAAATCAAGAAACTAACAAATTATATAAGAAATATAGAGTAAACGTTGGTGGTATGTGTATTACAATGCTACTGACAATGGCAATTTCACTTATAGTTTTATTCACATTGTGTTCAAGTATTCGTTCGTATGGTAATGAAAAATTATATACAACATATCAAGAGTTGGATAATGCATATATTCAAGCGGAATCTGATTATGAATTATTGACGGATACTGATTTGACAAAAGAAGAATATATTGAGCAAGCTGTGCTAGTGAAGTATGATGAAATTAGCGAACAGAATAGTTGGCTATGGATAAAGAATGTTTGGAAATCGGATACTAACACTAGCCAATTTGTAGACTTTGAAGATTATGCAAATCACTATAACCTTGAAGGTGAAGACAAAGATAATGCAAAAGCTAGATATGATAGTATCGTGTCAACAATTGTTGGAGATGGTAGGGACAACAATGGTTATTATGTTATAATGATATTTGCTGTATTGGTATCTTTCTTAACACAGTTCTTATCAGCTAAATTGTTAGCGCCAAAAGGTCAAAAGATGAATTTGACCAACAAAATAATGATGGCTATAATTCCTATCACAATGTTAATATTGGCTATGACATCAAATGTCGTGTTTACTCTATATATCATTACAAACTCACTTATGACAGCGATTATATCTACAATAATTTCATTAGTATTGAAAAAGATAAATAAAAACAAAGATGACAAAGAAATTTTAATGAAATCTAGAAATGTAGAAGTAGTTGAATATAGTCGAAATTATAAAAAATAAAACTTAAATCATAAGAAAAATAGATATAGGAGAGGAATATGCAAATTGAGGCAACAGGAAAAAGTGTAGAGATAGCAATTCAAAATGGCTTGCTAGAATGTGGAATGAAAAGAGAAGATGTTCAAGTAAAAATTATTGATGCTGGTGGCTTGTTCAAAAAAGCAAAAGTAGTTTTAATTTGGGGAGAAGAAGAAAAGTTTGAACCAGAAGTTGAAGAAAATAATACAGATTTAGAATCTAAAAGTGAACTTGAAACAGCAGAAGATATTGAGCCAATAGAAGAGAGCAAACCCGAAGAAAAAGAAAAGAAAAAAAGAATAGTAGATACCGAAAGATTAGAAAAAAAAGGTAAAGAGTTTTTGTTGGGACTAGCAAAGATGTTAGACGAAAATGCACAAGTGGAAAGCAGTGCGGGAGAAAATGAAATATCTTTCTCACTAAAAGGTGAAAAACTTGGTAAACTCATAGGTTTTCACGGAGAGAATATTCAAGCACTTCAAATGCTCCTTTCTGGTCTAAAATTGAGAAGCGAAGGTCCAATCAGAATGTATCTAGATATTGATGGATATAAACAAAATAGAAATCAAGCAATAATAGACCTTGCAAATAAAACCGCTGAACAAGCAGTTAAAATTGAAAGGAATATTCATCTAGACCCAATGAATGCCTATGATAGACGCATAGTTCACACGACATTACAAAATCGTGATGATGTCACTACTGAATCAACTGGTGAAGGTGAAAAAAGACACGTTGTTGTAAAACCTATATTTAGAAAATAATATAAAAGAGGTTAAATATTTAACTATATAATAAATCAGACTCTTTTAGAATTTGTAAAAATGAAAAGAATGATATTTGATTTTGTATCATTCTTTTTTGTAATTTTAATTTATGAATTATTGTAGACAGTGTTATTTAAATTAATATAATTCTGTATCTAATAAAACATTTAAAAATTTATAGTGTGTTATTTAGTGATTGCAATTTGAAGACCTTTATAGCCAAGATAGGTGAAAAGGAGTGGATGTTATAAGTCTTGACAGATATTCATATATTATGGTATTATGAAAATCTGGGAGGATAAAATGGATAAAAAATATTATGAGGCGTATGATGACCGTTATAAGCAGGTACATCAATCGCACAATAAACCTTGGGCTGGATATAGACCTAGTCCAACCATAGAAAAGTTGCTAAAAAAATATGGTGCAAATTCGAGTTCCTCTATTTTAGAGATTGGGTGTGGAGAAGGACAAAATGCAATTTATTTATTGAAAAAAAATTATAATCTTGAAGCGAGCGATGTTTCCCCAGAGGCTATTCGTTGGTGCAAGGAGCAGGCTAGAATTGCAGGAGTAGAAGAAGACAGATTTTTTGTTATGGATATTCTAAATAACCATTTGGACAAAAAATATGATTTCATTTTCTCAGTTGCGGTTTTGCATATGCTTGTAGACGACAAAGACAGAAGAGAATTTTTTAACTTTGTAAGAAATCATTTGAAAGGCACAGGGAAAGCATTTATTGTGGTAATGGGTGATGGCAAGATGACTCGCAAAACAGACTCTACGAAAGCATTTGAACTTTCAGATAGACCTTTTGGAGATAAAACTATTCAAGTGGCAACTACTTCTTGCCGAATGGTGACTTGGGAGCAATATTTGCAAGAGTTTGAAGATGCCAATTTGAAAGTTTTAGACCATTATCTGGATAAAACCATTTCAGGATTTGCGATATCAATGGTAGCAGTGGCGGAAAAAGAAAAATAGTTTTAAAAAAGCATCAAAATTTTGATGCTTTTTTCTTTATTAGTTTTAAGGTTATAGAATAGTTTTAATAAAAATTATTTTAATCTTTTCATTAAATCAATTATTGTGTTTTTACTATTAGCAGGAAGAGATGCGTATAAATCTAATATATTTTTATCTTCTTCGTTATAACTTTCTCCGAGAAAAAAGAAATCAAAAATAGTTATTCCAATTACGTCACAAAAATCAAGCAAGATAGACATTTTTAACTGAATTTTACCATTTTCAATAGTTCTCACAAATTGAGGATTATAGCCAAGCCTCATACTGACTTCTCACTGTGATAGTTTTTCTCTGCAACGAAAATAAGCAAAGCGTTTTATTATATCATTATAATTTAGATTTTTCATATTTATCTTTTATTATGAACAATTTTAATTAATATAACATAGCAAATTATTTTATGTCAATAAAGTCTTTTATTATGTTTGTATTATAACAGTAAATTTGGTTATTGTATAAAGAAAATAATAATTAATTACTTAAAGAAAAACATATAATTGACAAATTGATTTTGGATTGGTATACTCACATTATGGAGTATATTATGGAAAATGAAATGATGAATGAATTTGATATCAAAGTGGATAAAATTAATCGTCTGCGTGAACAAGGAGAAATTGCATATAAAGCAAAGTTTGACAAAACCCACGAAATTCATGATTTAGAAAAATATGAATTAGGCACACACGTTAGTGTCGCTGGGCGTATGATTTTTAAGCGTACTTTTGGTAAACTTATTTTTGCTAGACTTTATGCAATTGGTGATAATTTTGAAATTGATTTCACCAAACCTATTAGAACGAGTGTACAAATTAGCTTATCACAAAATATAGTTGGTGAAGATGCATTGAAAAAATTTAAAGAATTTTGTGATATCGGAGATTTTATTGGTGTTAGCGGAGAACTTGTTCGCACTCAAACTGGCGAATTGACTGTTCAGGTCGAAAAATTTGAATTGCTAAGCAAAGCTCTTCGTGGTCTTCCTGAAAAATTTCATGGTTTAGTAGATACAGATGCTAGATACCGTCAAAGATATTTGGACATTATATCTAATGAGAATTCAAGAAATGTATTCATTGCTAGAAGTCGTGCAGTTTCTTTTGTCAGAAGATATTTAGAGAAAAACGGATTTATTGAAGTGGAGACTCCTGTTTTGCAAACGAGTGTGAGCGGAGCATCAGCAAAACCGTTCTTCACTCATCATAATGCACTTGATTTGGATTGCAATCTTAGAATTGCGAAAGAAACTTGGTTAAAAATGGTTGTAGCAGCGGGCTTTGATAAAGTTTTTGAATTAGGAAAGGACTTTCGTAATGAGGGCATGGACCCAACACATTTGCAAGAATTTACACAGGTGGAATGGTATGCTGGATATTGGGACTTTGAAGACAACGTCAAGTTCTTCCAAAAATTCATAAAAGAACTTATGCTATACACTATCGGCACAACGAAAATTACAGTGGCAGGCAATGAAATAGATTTCGGAAACGACAATTGGCAGAGAGTTAACTATGTTGAAACTATGCGTGAATTATTAGGATTTGATTTTCTTGAAATAGATGATTACAAAGAACTATTAGATAAAGTCGTGGCAACCAAGAAATTCACTTATGTTGAATTGGAAGGATATAATTCTTGCCGTGCCATTATAGATTTTGTATATAAGAAATTGATAAGAAAGAACATTGTAGGTCCAACAATTTTGTATAATTATCCAGCAGTTTTAAAGACACTTGCTAGAAGAAATGATAATAATATGAAAATTACTGACGTGTTCCAGGTGGTTGTCAATGGGGCAGAAATTTTGAATGCTTATAGCGAATTGGTTGACCCTATTGAACAAAGAAAGGCTCTTGTCGCTCAACTAAAAGATAAAGAAAGAGGAGATGATGAAACCATGGACGTAGATGAAGATTTCCTATTAGCTATGGAACATGGAATGCCACCTATGTCAGGATTAGGATTTGGAATAGATAGATTTATTATGATGATATTTGATTTGCCAAATCTTAGAGATACTGTTCTATTCCCAATCACAAAACCATTAGATAAAGACAATTCAGAAGATAAGGATAATTAAAAATGAAAATTAGTATATTAGGAACTGGGCGTTGGGCTTCATGCATTGCTTATTGCATGGATAGAAATAATTACGAAGTATTGATGTGGGAACGTGAACATAATGGAGTCGATTCAGATTTGTTCAAAACTAGAAAAAATCAATATGTCACATTATCAAAAAATGTGAATTTTACACATGATATAGCAAAAGCAATCAATTATGGTGATGTTATAGTCATTTCAATTCTTAGTCAATGTTTAGACAACTTAATGCAAAGGATTAAAACGGTTGATGGATATCAAAATAAAAAATATTGTATTGCAATGAAAGGTGTAGAAGCGAGCACTGGTAGAAGACTCAGTGAAATATTGATAGATGGCGGAATCAAACGTGAAAATATTGCCGTTTGGGTTGGTCCTGGACACGTTCAATCAATTACAATGGGGCAACCTACCAATATGATAATCTCAGCATACAATGATAGATTTGCAAAAAATTTGGTTAAAAGTTTCGAACGCAATAATGTATTAGATATAACCTATTCAGAAGACATTATAGGTACTGAATATGGTGCGGCAGCAAAAAATGTAATAGGGATAGCAGCAGGAATTCTAGAAGGAAGCAATCTAGAACAAAAAAAAGGTCCGCTAATGCCCGCTAGTGTGAAAGAAATTGGTAAATTTATCGATGCGTTGGGCGGTGACCCAAAGACTGCAAGTGGGCTATCATTTTTAGGAGATTTCCAAGCAACTTTGTTTGACCATAATAGTAAAAATTTAACATTTGGTAGGACATTGATTTCAAAGATGACCACAGATGAAAAAATATTAAATGAAGTCGTAGATGTTCATTCAGTAGAGGGCATAAAGACGGCAGAAGCTTTATTGAAAGTTCAGAAGAAATATAATGAACGGGTAAATAATGAAATGCAAATCAAAATGCCAATAACTACCGCTGTACATGAAATAGTCAGTGGAAAAATTGCGCTTGATGAAGCAGGTCAATATATGAGCAGAAAAATTACAGAAGCATTATATTTATAAACTAAAAAAACGTTTAATTTGGAATCAAATAAAAAGTTTCATTTTAATATTAATTAAAAATTTATTATATAAATAACATGAAATAAAAAAGACACGAATTGGTGTCTTTTTTATTTCTGTCATCTTTCTAAATATTTTGTATTCAAGGTTGTGAATAAAAAGGTTTTTATTTTTCATAATATTAAGATAGTTTTATGAATACAAGATATTTAGTATACGTATACATTATAATATAGCACAATGCTATTTGTCAACTAATTTCTTCATATATTTCATAAAATATTTACATGAATGGAGTTAATATGACAGAATTTCCTAAAAGATTAAGGGCATTGAGAAAAGAGAAAAAGTTGACACAGACAGAGTTGGGTGATGCATTAGGATTACAACAGGCAACAATCGCAAAATGGGAATTAGGCGAACGTACACCTTTCATTGAGTATTTTATTGAACTCGCAAAATATTTTAATGTATCAATTGACTATTTGGTTGGACTAGAAGATTTTGAATAGTCTTTTAAAGACAATTTAATAACTTATAATTTCTTCCAGCGGTAAATGCAAAATCTTTGAAAGAGTAAGGAATGGAAGTATTTTTTTTGTTTTACCTTCAAACATTCTGTTTAGATAATGATATGACAAGTTAGTTAATTTTGACAGCATCTGTATTGTTATACCATATTCGTCAAGACGTAAAAAAATTTTTGTTTTATTAATATGAAAATTCATACTTTCTCCTATGTATATTTTTATTATAACTTATTGTTTTTAAGATTAATTATGCTAAATATGTATTAAATTTAAATAGAGAAAAATAAGAAAAAATAAAAAGCACCATCAATTAAAAGTGCTTTTTATTTAGTTGAATATGATTAAAGCTATCTTTTAATAATTACCTTTTCGCCACCTTCCATGACTAATGGTAGGTCTTTGTTATATTTGCTGATTTCTTCTGGTGCTATGCGAATACGTTTACACAATTCCCATAGACTCTCATTTGGTTTGGCTAGAAAGATTTGAAAATCAAAATTAGAGAAATCTAGTGGTTTACCAAGTGTGAAATTGTCTATTATATCCCGGCTATCTTTTTGGTATATATGTAAACAAATTTGTACTGCATAGTCAAGTTCAATTATTGTTCCACGTTTCACCTTCGTTTTGCAGTCTACTATGTCAATCTGAGAGTGGAGACAATCAAGTCTATCTAACTCAATATTTGTATTTATAACAAATGGAAGTTCAAGATGTTTTTGTACATATTCTTTGTTTTCATCAATATATATAAGGTGCGAACTGATTATACCTTCTAAGATTAGATAGCCATCTTTTAGATAATTATTTGTGATTTCTGCATTGATATTACAATTTGAAATTATTTCATCAATTGCGGGTTCATTGCTATTTAAAGTTATTTCGCCACTGATGTTATCCGTTATGAGTTCGGTCTGCACATTTTTATTATAATCACGTTTGGTTGTGCTTAATTCGATTTCATTTTCTGTACTGTACATATCATCGACAACATCAATGGAAATGTTTTTAATAGAAACACCACATACTTGAATTGTATGGGTGATTGTGACTATGCTATTTCCTTCTTCAAAATCTGTGTTAATATTTGTCATAGATTTGTTGATTTCAAAAGTCAAATCTAGCATGCAATCACGTTCTACAAAAGGAAGATTAATTTCTGTCTTGACGTTGAATATATCGTTTAATTCTTTTATTTTACTGTTTTCGCCATCGTTTGTTTCATATATAAGTTTTGAATACAATTTTCCTTCTACAATCGCTCCACCATCAGTAGCAGAAGTTGAAATTGGGCAAAAATATGCGTTATAACAAAGAATTTTTGAAATATTGTCACGTGTTTCAAAATTGGTCGTATATTCAAAACTCGTGTCTACTTTGCCCGAAATAGTACTAGTGTTTATTTCACTTTTTTTAAGAACCATATTATCAAAATTACTCGCTTTATTTGCAATGCCTATGTTGAGATAAACAACTGGGCTAAGAGAAATCTCACAATTGATTTTAAGCGGGCCATCGTGTGATAAAACATTATTGACGATTGAAGCATTTGTCAGATTGATAATACAATCGTTAGTAATCGATGAATCTACAATGTTTTCACTGAATGTTTGGGAATCTGTTATTGTATTTGTAATATTGTCAGTATCTATATATAAAACCTTTACACCCAATTTCCCAGAAATTACAGCTTTTCCATTTCCTGACTCTACCTTTTTGTCATAGATGAAACTATCAATATCCAGTATAGTTTTGATATTGACATTAGAATCTATATTTACATTGATGGTGGAATTGAAATTAATTTTTGATAAGTTTTTAGCATAAGTGATTTTGATGGCATCTTGATTTTCTTCCATATAACCTCCTGTCTTTATAATGTATAAAGGAAAATATAAATTTATGATAAAAATATGAAAATAAAAAATAAAAAAACAAATTAAAATTTATTTCAACAAACTTATGTATTATTAAATTTAAAAGATAAAAATTCGTGAGAAGTCATAGTTTTTATAGTGAAAATTTTATAATTCGGTATTTTATTTTAAATTATACTTTTTTAGATAAATCATTTTCGACAATTTAATTTTTTATACCCCTTAAATTGCTAAATATAAGCAAATTAATAACTTTTTCTTTTAGTAAAATAAGCAAAATTTTGTTATTATATTTATGTGTTAAACACAATAAAAGTGAGGGGAAAATATGAAAAAAATTACAATTGTACTCGCCGATGAAGAACAAAATACATTAGATGAAATGAAACGAAATTTTACTACTGACAGATATGAGGTTTTGGCAATGACATCAAATGGTGAAGAGTTGATTGATTTGATTAACAAGTACAATCCCGATGTCGTAGTAATGGATATAGTTTTGCAAAAATGTGACGGATTTAAAGTGCTTGAATCAATTAGAAAAGCAATTAATACAAAAATTATTGTACAGTCATCTTTGTCAATAGATGGATTCATCAACAAAGCAATTTCAATGGGCGCAAAATATTATTGTATAAAACCATTTGATGTAGAGACTTTAAAAGATAGGATTGAAGATTTGATGAAACCAGAGACGAGTCAAACCAAAGTTTTCTTCAATGCGAAGACGCCTAACCAGATAGAAGAAAAGATTACAAACATTTTCATCACTGTTGGCATACCAGCACATATTAAGGGATATCAATTTTTAAGAGAGGCAATCAAATTGGCAATTGCAAATCCTGAGATTATCAATTCAATTACGAAAAAATTATATCCAACGATTGCAGAAAAATATGATACGAGTGCATCGAAAGTAGAGCGAGCAATTAGACATGCAATAGAAGTGGCTTGGAATCGTGGCAAAATAGAGAATATAAACAACCTTTTTGGTATTAAAGTTTATTCCAGCAATGAGAAGCCAACGAATGGAGAATTTATTGCATTAGTGGCAGACAAGATGCTTATTGAAGGTGCATAATTACAAAGGAAAGAATTTATCGTGGGAGATACGTTCTTTTTTTTGACGCCATTTTTCGAAAATTCGTGGAAAAATGTGGATATTTTGGAGTATTTTTGTGGAAAAGAGAATAATTTGTTGACTAAAAATTTTAATAAATTTTAAATTATTTTTTAAATTCAGTAGACAAATATTTTTTCTATAATTATAATATACTAAGCAAATTAAGGAGAGTATATATGGGAAAATCTACAAAACCTGTATGGATATTATGTCCACGTTGCGAGTTGAACTACATTAAAAAATCAGACCAATATTGTAATGTTTGCAAAAAGGAAATGAAGTTAATTAAATCGAGCGATGATGATATCGGAGATTTGGAACTTTGCCCTATATGCAAAATTAATTTTGTGCAGAGTGACCAAGAGATTTGTGATAGTTGCAAGCAAGAATTAGGAATTGTCCCTAATGAAGATGCAGAAGATAAGGAAGTCGCTGATTGGCACAAATATATTGCGGACGATGATGACGAAGATGATGATGAAGATTCTGATGAAGAAAATGAAGATTACGAACAAGATGATATGGAAGACACATCTGGAATCGTAGACGATTTTGATTTTGCCGAAGATTTGGATAAAGATGTGGATTCGGACGATGACGACGATGATGACGATTTTGACCTTGATATGTTAGACGATGATGAAGATGATGACGATGATGATGACGACGATGACGATGATGACGAAGATG
>ERZ1643249.4165-NODE-4165-length-12298-cov-5.379319_pt1 | contig 12298 bp, 10 predicted proteins | sample MGYA00579263_ERZ1643249 | MGnify/ENA primary metagenome ERZ1643249 (study PRJEB29033, sample SAMEA4952264) | chicken gut metagenome | biome: Broiler Chicken; feature: Gastrointestinal Tract; material: Caecum | place: Ireland | collected 2018 | study: Broiler...
TTAACAATCTTGTTCTTTTTCGTGTTCAAAAAGATAGGTGAGTCTAGTGAAAATAGATTTGTTTTTAGCAGATAAATTACTGCATTTTATATTACCTAAAGAAGTAAATGGTAGCTTTAGTTTTGATGAAAATGAAGATGAAGAATCTAAATTAATAAATATAGAAGAAAGAGAAAATAAATGGGTGCTTTATTCTACAACTGATTCTAAAGTTATCCTTAATAATACAGTAGTTGATAATGTAAAAATAGAAGCTGGGAATTTCTATATATTAAGAAAAAAAGATAAAAATTATTTGATTTATGTTAATACATTTTTCAACTGCCACACTAGAGTTTATAGATATGATAAAAATATTAATATTAGTATTGGTACTACTAACTCTGATAATTTTATCTATAATTGTAGTTTGCTTAATGGAATAACAATTAAAATTCATTATCTAAATGATCAACTAATTATAGAAAAAAATAATAATGCTTTTATCTATATAAATGATTTAATTATGAAAAATAATAGTCAAGCGATTAAAGTAGGTGACCTTATTAACATTTTAGGGTTACAAATACTATTTTCTGAAAATATTCTACTAGTTTATATTCCTGCATTTACTAACTTTAATATAAATGAAAATGCTTCTTTTATAAGTAGATTAGAATTATCTAATTATTATGAACAAGTTTCAAACAACGAAATAGGTGATCGTAATCTTTATAATGAAGAAGATTATTATTCTAAGTCACCAAGAATGAGAAGAACCGTTAAGACTAAAGAGTTAAAGCTAAGTGCCCCACCAAGAAAAGAAAACGATCAAGAACTTCCTCTAATTTTAACTATTGGTCCTATGTTAACTATGGGAATGATGTCTGTTATAATGTTAACTAATACTGTTTATAGAATTCAATCTGGTAAAGCTACTCTTGAAGATTCTTGGACAACTTTAGCTATGTCTATTGCAATGCTTTTATCAATGCTGTTATGGCCTATTTTAATAAGAGTTTATAATAAAAAGATGAAGAAAAAAAGAAGAGCTGAATTAATAGAAAAGTACTCTTCATATCTTTTAGAGAAAGAAAAAGAATTACAAAATGAAGTACTACTTCAAAAAGAAATAATTGTTGAAAATTTATTTACTGTTGATGCTTGTTTTAATATTCTAAAAAATAAATCTATTAATTTTTGGGATAGAAGAATTGATCAAAATGATTTTTTAGAAGTAAGAATTGGTAAAGGTGATAGACCATTAGATATAAAAGTAGAATACCCTGAAGAAGGATTTACTATCGAAGAAGATGAATTAAGAAAACAAGCAGATGCTTTAGTATTAAAATATAAATATATTAAAGATGTTCCAGTCTCTTATTCTTTTTATAATAATAAATTAACCGCCATTATGGGAGATACTAATAAAGTAATTAATTTTACTAATAATATCCTTTTACAACTTCTAACATTTTATACATACGAAGATTTAAAATTAGTTATTTTTACTAATAAAAATAATGAACATAATTGGGAATATATAAGATACTTAAATCATAACTTTAACAACGATAAAAGTTTTAGATTTTTTGCAAGTGATAAAGATAGTAGCAAACAATTAGCAGAATATTTAAGTATGGAAGTAAATAATAGATTAGAAAGTGCAAAAGATGATTCATTATTTAAACCATACTATTTACTTATTATTGATGATTATGATGAAGCTAAAAGATTTGATTTTATTAAAACTATAGAGGAAGAAGATATTAATTTAGGTTTTAGTATAATAATATTAGAAAACAGAATGAGTAAGCTTCCAAGTAAATGTGATAATTTTATTACACTTGGAACAAAAAGTTGTGAAGTATTAACACACGCCTTTTTAGAACAAGAAATATTACCTTTCTATGATGAAATTAATTATTCAATAAATATGAACGATCTAGTAAGTGTCCTATCAAATATTCCTATCGAATTTGAAGAAGCAAGTGGTGCATTGCCAGAGAGTGTTACTTTCTTGGAAATGGAAAAGGTAGGTAAAGTTGAACAACTAAATATTTTAAATAGATGGATGCAAAATGATTCAACTAGATCCCTTAAAGCAGAAGTTGGTGTAGATGCTAATTTAGATTTAATGTATTTAGATTTACACGAAAAATATCACGGACCACACGGTTTAATTGCTGGTATGACAGGTAGTGGTAAGTCTGAATTTATTATTACTTACATTTTATCTATGGCAATAAATTATAGTCCTGATGATGTTGCCTTTATTTTGATAGATTATAAAGGTGGAGGTTTAGCTTTTGCTTTTGAAAATAAAACTACAGGAGTTATTTTACCTCATTTAGCAGGGACTATTACAAATTTAGATAAAGCCGAGATGGATAGAACTTTAGTTAGTATTAATAGTGAAGCGAAAAGAAGACAACAAATATTTAATGAGACACGTGATAATTTAGGAGAAAGCACAATTGATATTTATAAATATCAAAGGTTTTACAAAGAAGGTAAAGTTAAAGAAGCTATCCCACACTTATTCATAATTTGTGATGAGTTTGCAGAACTTAAGAGCCAGCAACCAGAATTTATGGACAATCTAATTAGTATTGCCAGAATTGGTAGAAGTTTAGGAATACATCTTATTTTAGCAACTCAAAAACCTAGTGGAGTAGTTAATGATCAAATTTGGTCAAATTCTAAATTTCATATCTGCTTGAAAGTTCAAGATAAACAAGACAGTAATGAAATGTTAAAACGACCTGAGGCAGCTTTTTTAAAACAACCAGGTAGGTTTTATCTTCAAGTAGGTTATGATGAATACTTTGCTTTAGGACAATCTGGATATGCTGGTGCTAAATATTATCCTGCAGATAAAATTGTTAAACAGGTAGATAAAAGTGTTAACTTTATTGATGACAATGCCCTTTTTATTAAAAGTATTCAAGCAGATAAGGGTATAAAACTAGTACAACAAGGAGAACAAATTTCTTCAATTATGAATAGTATTATTGAAACAGCTAAAAAAGTTAATAAAAAAGCAAGACGACTATGGCTTCAAGATATAGATGAACTTATTTTAGTAAATGCCCTAGAGAAAAAATATAATGTAAATTATCAAGAATATGATGTTAAAGCTATTATAGGTGAATATGATGCACCTGATAAACAGTATCAAGGGTTACTTTCATATGATTTAATAAATGATGGAAATACAACTGTTTTTAGTACTGATCCATCAGATTATGAGATGTTTTTATCTACACTTATTTATTCTACTGTTACACATCATAGTGCTTTAGAATTAAATTATTATATTATAGATTATGGTTCTCAATCTCTAAGAAAATTTGAAAGATTTCCTCAATTTGGTGGTTATGTTTCTATTGGTGATGATGAGAAATATAAAAATCTTTTCAAAATGATAAATGAAGAAATAGATAATAGAAAAAAAATATTTATAGATTATGGTGGTGAATATAAAAACTATATTTCTAATTCTAATGAAAAACTTCCATTAAAAGTTATAATTTTAAATAACTTTGATTCTATACTTGAAAATGATAAGTTTTTATATGATGATTTTCCAAATGTAGTACGTGGTAGTGATAGATATGGAATAATCTTTATTTTAACAGCTACTAGTTCTAGTTCAATACCTAGAAAAATACAACAGAATTTTAAAAATATTTATGCATATAAAGCTAAGGATCCAGTTGATTATATGACTTTCTTTAATATTAGAAAGAAAATTGTTCCAAAAGATTTAAAAGGAAGAGGTCTCTTTGCAATGGATGACACAATTTATGAATTTCAAACTGCATCTATCATAACTAATGAAAATGATTTAAATAATCATCTTAGTGAAGTTGCTAATACTATAAAAAATAGTAGTAAGTATATAGCTAAAAAAATACCAGAACTTCCAGTACAAGTACTATTTGAAAATATAGAATCTAAAGTGAAAGATCTTACTAAAGTACCTATAGGTATTAATCGTGATAATTTAGAAATAAACACATTTGATTTTAAAGCTAATTTTGGTTCAATTATAACTGCTAATAGATTAAATTATACTAAGAGTTTCTTCTTAAGTATTATAGATGTTTTTAGACATATAAATAATGTTAGACCTATAATTATAGATTCTAGAAAAGTATTATTTGATAAGAAAGATAATATTTTAGATTATTATTATGAGAATTTAGCCGAAGTTTTAAAAGCTATAAATAATTATGTTTTAGAAAATAAAACACTTAACATTATTCTAATTATTTTAGGTAGTGATAAGTTAATTGAGCAATTAGGAAATGCCAGTGAATTAGATAAATTTTTAACTGATTTAAAGAAAAATGATAATGTTAATGTAATTTTAGGAGAAGCGATTAATAATTTGAAAAAATTAAATTTTGAATCTTGGTTTAGCAATAACTTTAATACTAGTGATGGTTTATATATTGGTACTGGTGTTGGAGATCAGACAGTTTTAAGAATTTCTAATTATAATAATGAACTTGTTAAATCATATAAGAACAATATTGGCTTCCATGTTACAGAAGGTAGTTATAAAGTTGTTAAATTAATAGAATTTGAAAAAGATGGTGATCTTGATGAATGATAAAGTATTGGTAAAGGTTATTTCTTTAGAACTTGATAAAAGTTATGATGTTTTTATTCCTGTTAATGAATATATATGGAAAGTTACTAAGTTAATTACAAAAGTTGCTTTTAATATTCTTGGGATTGATGTGGATGTTGCTAGAAGTAATTATGTGTTAGTCAATAAACAAAATGGTAGAATTTATAAAAATAATGAAATAGTAATTGATACAGATATTAGGAATGGTACCCAATTAGTTTTAGTATCTGTAGATAAAATGTAAATATTTGTAAATATAATTGACAAGGGTATCTTACTTTGCTATTATCTAATTAATGATAAAGGTAAGTTTATCATAAAAAATATAAGATGGAAGGAAGATGAGAAAATGCCTATAACTAATCAAGAAGGTATAAACGCTATGATGAGAGGCGTAAATAATGGCGCTGAACAATTAAATCAAATGCTTACTACTAAAAGTAAAGCAATGTGTGATCAAATGGGAGCTATGTGGAATTGCCCACAAGCAACGAGTTTTGCTTCTGAATTTAAAGAAAAAATGGATATGATGGTAAGAAATTTTTCAGATAATATGAATGCTTTTCAATCTAATTTAACAACTAATGTAAATAATTATAATCAATTGAATGATAGTACAATGATGGTTCCTACTGTATCTTATAATCTTGCTAATATTGATAATTCTGGGATTAAGACTAATTTTGCGAATGGAGATCAAGGGTTTGCAAAAGATGCTGATATTGAATCAGTAACCAGTATATATGATAGTGCTATTAGTGATATGGGTAGTCAAATTACTAATATCCAAAATACTATTAGTACAAGTGGCGCTTTCGATGCCGATGAAAGTTCTGCCGTTGCGGGAATGTATCAAAAAGCAGGAAAAATATTAAGCGATAGCAATGTAGAATTAAGTGAAAGTCTTAAAAGTTATTTAAATGATACTAAAGAAAAATATAGTCAAACTCAATCTACAAATATTGAAAATGCAAACGCTGCATAATAAACGTTTAGATTTTTCTAAACAAATAGCAACTAGAATATAAATAGTTGCTATTTGTTTAGAAAAAACAGGTGATAATATGGTTAAAATTAATGTAGAAGAACTAAGAAGTGAAGTTAATAAGATTGACAAGTTAATAACGTCTTATGAAGATAATATAGGAAACATTAATATGTGTTATCAAAATATAGCATCTTCTTGGCGTGGTGGTGTTTTTGATGAAAAAAATAAAGAATTAGAACAAGAAATATTATCTAATAAGAAATTAATATCTCGTTTAAAAGAACAACAAGCAATTTATGAAGATATATTTAATTTTTATAAAAATATTGGTAATAATATTACTTGTAATCTAAACTCCAAGGATTATACTTTATCAAAAATTCAAATTAATATCGATAATATTAAATCTATAAAGAATAAAATAAATGAGTTGACACCTTTTATAGATATTAGTCAAGAATTAAATATTATAAATGAAACATTAAATTCTATTAATGAAGTTAAAAGTACTATAAGAAACTTATATCAAGATATCGAAGACAAAGAATATGAAATATATAATAAAGTTTCAAAAAATATAACAGAATAGGTGAACTATAATGAATGATAATTTTATTTTAGAAGAAGACAAGGTTTCAATAGAAGTAAAAAAATTAATTAGTTTTATTGAAGAAAATAATAGTATAGTAGAGGATTTATCTGAGTCTTTTCATTATATTTTAAATTTGTATAATTCTGATATTACTAATAATATTAGTGATTTTAATAATTTGGCTATCAATAAAATGAATAATTTCTATCGTAAATCTGTTGAAAATTACGACTTTATAAGAAGTAATTTAGAAGCTACAAATATTGTAAAAAAAGAAAATATAGAAAGAGCTAATTCTTTTGAAGGCGGTATGATTAAATGAATAATTTAGAGTTACAAACTAAAATAAAGGATATAATAAATTCTATAGATCAAGAAGTAGAAAGTATAGAAAAAATTATAGATAGTTTAGATGAAAACTTCGTAATAGATGATAGTCCAATACAATTAGATAATTTAAGAGAAATCCAGTTAAAAATGAAAGAAATTAAAAACAATTTATATCAAAAATCTATCCAAAAAAAATAATTTAGTAAGAACAAAGGAGTTTATCTATGGCAAAGATGAGTAAAAATAGTAATAGTAGTTTTAGCTCTGTTAAGGGAATTAGTAAATCTGCAGGAAGTTCTATTGCTAAAATTGCTAAAGAAGCGACAGAAGATCTTGTTATAAAAAATGATGATAAAGAAACAGAAAATATAAATGTTGAGACAGAAGAACTTGAAGATTTAACTGAAGAAGAGTATTTGGATGAGTTAAAAGAACAAAAGAAAGATTATGAGGAACCTTTAGAAGAGATAGAAAAAGAAATAGCAGCCTTAGAATCTTTAAGTATGGATTATAGAGAGTGGCGTGCTAAATATAAAGATAAGTATGATTTAGATGAACTTAGGGAAATTGCTAAAGAAAAAAGAGATACTTATAAAGATGATATAAAAGAATACAAAGAAGACTTAAAAAATGATAAAGCAACTCTAGAATCAGCTATTTATAAAATTGAACAATTAGAAAAAACAGCTAAATATGATCAACTTAGTACTGAAGAGGAGTATCAAGATTATGAGAAAAGTGATTCTAAAGAATCATTGGAAGAAATTAAGAAAATAGATTTAGATAAACTTTTTAATAAACAGTATGAGGGTAATTTAGAGTCATATTGTAGACTAAATGATATTGATTATGACAAGATTAATGAATTAGAGTTTGCAGAATATGTAAAAAAGCACGATAAACTAGCTTATACTAGTTATTTTAAAGGAGAAGAATTAGGTTATCTAATTGAATTAGATGACGAAGAATTAACTAAAAAATATAATTATTTATTTGAGACTAAGGGAAAAGATGCAGCAGATGATTATTTAACGGCTATGAAAGATACAATACATCAAAAAGTAGGATCAAAAAGAGCACAAGAGTATTTAAATGGGCTTGAAAAAGATGAAGATGGTAATTATGATAATAAAGCTATTGCTAATTATTTAGATACAATGTTAAAAGGTGGAGGTTCTGGACTTAATTCTTTCTTTGAAGGACTTGAAGCTTGGGGAGAAAAAGATCACGTCTATACTGCTAATGAATATGAGAGTATGTATATATTATCTGCATTACAAGAAAATGAAAGCTTTACAAATTTTTTAGATAATACTTATGAACTTAGTAGTAGTGTTGGTAATATGTTACCAAGTGTTTTAATTGGAACAGTAACATCTCCAATTGCAGGTACAGTAGTAATGGGAGCATCAGCTGGAGGAAGTAACTATCATCAAATGAAAGTAGAAGGTGAGTCTACTAAAGATGCTATTACATATGGTGTATTATCTGGACTATCAGAAGCTGCTATTCAACATTATTTAGGAGCAATTCCTGGGTTAAATGATGTATCTGTAACTTCTTTAAAAACTTTTGGAAAATCTGTCGCTAAAGAAGGTTTAGAAGAGGGGGTACAAGAATTTTTTGATGCTACTTTACAAGCAGATATTAAAGATGAAGATTTAAATATTAAAGATACAATTAAGAATTCTTTAAAAGGCGCTATTTATGGAGCATTAACAGCAGGAATATTTAATGGTGCATCTTTTGGAACTAATAAAATAAGTAAAGCAGGTAGCATTGAAACAGATGTTAAAAGTGATACTAAAATAGAAAGAGAAGTAAGTGAAGAAAATGGTTTTCAATTAAATATAGATGATATTAAAGGATTTTATAAAGCTAAATTAGATCAAGGATTTTTTACTAAAGATCAAGTTGATAATATTATATCTTCTATAAATTCTAAAGGTTATATTAGTGAAGATACTGGAGAACATTTATTAGATTTATTTGATGGAGATTATGATGTTTATATAAAAACTATTCATAGTAGTGATTTAGATTCTATTAATGAAAAAGGAATTTATTGTAACGGTACATCTACAAGTATTGGGGGAGGAGTTCCCCAAAGTATAAATGATATTAATATTGATAATACAATTACAGGCGTTGATAATATTATTGATATTTTAAGAGTTATTAAAAATTCTAATGGTTTTTCTCAAGGGCTTAATCCTACTGATGGAACATTAATAATTAAAGTTCCTAAAGGGACAGATATTAAAAATTATATTTATTACAATGAAAATGAAAATGCTTTTTGTATTAGTCCAGAGTGCTTAGATTCATTTGTTAAAGTAGATTCTGATGGTATTGAACAAGATGTAAAAGATATATCAGGAGAAAGCGTAACAAAAGATATGCCAGGTAAACAAATGTTTAAATCAACTCTTAACTATTCATCATTCACAGCAGCCAATCAAGTTAAAAGTGTTTTAAATAAAATGATGGAAACTAATGATGATATTAATAATACTGTCGCTAATAATATTGATAATATATTGAATTCTAGTGAGATTTCATCTTTAGTATTTAATGAAGCAGAATTGTTTGATGACTCTTTTACTCATAATAACAGACTAATAAATGAATTGAATATAAATTTCAATTCAACAGATGAATTAGTTAGTCACGAATTGGGTCATTTATTAGAACTTGTAATTGGTAAAGAAAAAATTCCTGAGGATTTTAGTACTATTAATAATAAACTTATTAATAAATTAAATAGCAATGAAGAAATCGTATCTTTTTTAGAAAATGTAATTATTTATAACGAGAAAATGGTAAATAGATCTAAGGATTCTGCTAGAGAATATATAAATAATCATATAGATGAGAAAAATAATTATATTAACGAAACTATAAAAAGCTTGGAAAATGTAAAACAAGAAGCAGATAAATTAAATATTGACTATAATACATATTCATCTTTAATATCAGAATATGATACTAATAGTATTGAATATAGAAATAAAATTGCTAATTTATATGATTTAAAAATTGAAAAAGAAATTTATGATATGAATAGATTAAATGATCACGAATTTAAAATATATGATATAGTATGTGGTATTATAGATAGTATATATAATGGGAATAACCCTTTTTATGAAAAATATTATTTACCTAATAATTTAAGAAGTCATAATAAAGAATATTATAATAGTTCTACATTTAAAAGTTTTGATGAACAATTTTCTGATTATTTTGCTTTAAGAGTAAATCGTGATACTTATGAAGGCGCTGCTATTTTGTTACAACGATTTTTAGGTAAAGATTGGTTTGTTATGATGAATGAACATTATGAAAAATTAGCACTTGATTTAAAAAGGTTAACAACTAAAGAAAGTTCATCTAATGTAATAAAGGATGATATAACTAGTAATTATTTACAAAATATAAATATGCATATTGGTTACGTTTTTAATGTTATTAAAACTATAGATTATAAATATGGTTCTGGTAAAGGTCTTGCTGCTCTTGAAAAATACTTAATAGATGGTAATATAAATCATATTACAAGAGACAATAATTGTAGATCTTATATTAATTCATTAGATAGGGATACGCTTACACTTTGTTTGAATCAAATAATTACAAACTATAACATTCATAATAGTGACCCTTTACCTAATAATCTTACTCCAGCAAGAGCTAAGGAACTTTATAGTGTTTATCTTGCTAAAATGAATAGTTCCTCTACTTATTATGATTATAGTTATAATGAATATATGAATTATGTAAATTATTGTAAGAGTAATAACTTAAAATATTTTTATAACTATGAATACTTAAATTTATCAAAAAAATTACAATCTTTACAAAATCAAATGAGTTATAGTAAAAAGTACATGTCTTTAAAAACAGAGAATCAAATAAATCAATATTATGGTTCTTTAAATAGTAAAGAATACCGACAAATAATAAGTTTAATAAAAGATTTTTCTTCAATTTCAAACCGTGTTGCTAAATATAATTTTAATGATATCGCTTATGAGAATTTTGTTAATTTTGTTATTACAGAGTCTAATATAAGTACTAGGAAAAAACAAGAGTTACAAAACTATTTCAATACATCTTTACAAGGTACATTTTTATCACAATTAAATGTATCTGAGGCACTTGCAATATATGAATATACTGCAGGAAGTGGTACTATTCTTATGTATTTAACAGATCCGTATAAACAAATTTATCCTTGGTATAGAATTAAGGATAAAAATACATTAAATAATATTATTAAAGGTCTTGATTCTGCTATTATTAAATATGGTCCTTTGGAGAATAATATGATATTATATAGGGGAGACACATTTAGTAAATTATCTTTGTGGAAAGATTGGAATGTAAGAAATTATTATGATTTACAAAACTATATTGGTAAAGTTGTTAATTGTGAAACATATATGAGTACAGGCGTATCGAAAGAAGGTTCATTTCCAGGAGAGATTAAATGGATAATTAAAGCTCCTATTGGTACAAAAGGAATGTATATAAATGATATTTCAGAATATTTTTCAGATAAAAGTCAATTTGAATATATTGTAAAGAGAAATTCTAAATTTAGAATTGATAATGTTTATAAAGATGAAAATGGTGTTGTTATTATTAAAGCAAAGATTGTTGAGTAGGAGGTAAAGTATGAATAAAAGTTTATTTTTAGAAAATGGAAAAGAAATAGAAACTGAAGAGGAACTTTTTTACTATATAAATATGTCAGTTAATATTTTAAATGAAATAAGAAAAACTCCTTTATTTGCTTTAGAGTTTAAAAGTGGTAATTTAAAAAGATATGAAGAAATAGAAGAATCTTTAAAATTACGAACAGCGGATGGCAGAATATTAGATTTTGAAGAAGCGATAGATTATTTTAATGGTGTATTAAAGAAAAAAAGATAAATTGCAATTTAGTGATTTAAATTTTATTGATGAAAAAGGAAATGAAGATTCTTTATCGTGATTATGAGATTTTTAATGTTGTGATGTTTGAGTATACAGGTAAATATATTGATAATGATTCTGATAATAAGAAACGCATATAGTTATATGTGTTTTTTAAACCACTACTTTCCTTTTGTCTTAAAGTCTAGTATAATAAGTTTGGAAAGAGGGACTATTATGTATTTATTTATAGAATATCCAAAGTGTAGTACTTGTAAGAAAGCTAAAAAGTTTTTAGATGATAATAATATTAAATATGTTGATAGAAATATTGTAACAGATAATCCTACTAAGAATGAATTAAAAAAGTTTCTTGAAATTAGTGGTAAAGATATAAAAACTTTCTTTAATACTAGTGGTAATTTATATACAGAATTACACTTAAAAGATAAATTACCTAATATGAGTTTAGATGAAAAATTAGAATTACTATCTACTGATGGTATGCTTGTTAAAAGACCTCTTCTTGTAGGTGATGATTTTGTTTTAACTGGATTTAAAGATAGTATTTGGAATGAGGTGATAATTAATGGATGAATTATTTAAAAAACTTAATATAACTCCTAAAAATTTAAAACTTTATGAAGTAGCATTTTCTCATTCATCATATGCAAATGAACATAGAGCGAAAAAAGATTATGAGAGATTAGAATTTTTAGGAGATGCTGTTGTTGATTTAGTAATGGCAGATTACTTGTATCGTAATCATGATGAAAATGAAGGTACTATGACTAAAGTAAGAGCAAGTTATGTATGTGAAAATGCTTTATATGAGTATTCTTTAGGA
>ERZ1643249.4166-NODE-4166-length-12296-cov-54.383629_pt1 | contig 12296 bp, 10 predicted proteins | sample MGYA00579263_ERZ1643249 | MGnify/ENA primary metagenome ERZ1643249 (study PRJEB29033, sample SAMEA4952264) | chicken gut metagenome | biome: Broiler Chicken; feature: Gastrointestinal Tract; material: Caecum | place: Ireland | collected 2018 | study: Broiler...
AGCCCGAACGAACGACTGACTGCCGGACGGACGGAACGGGAAACCCGGCACGGCGATAAAACCGCAAGCTGAGGACCGCAGCCGGAAAACGGACGCAACGGAAAGCCAGCCGGGAGCAGCAGCCGGAGGGAATAGGCACACAGCTGCCGCACGATCAAGGAAAATAATATAAAACAAAAGATACGGACCATGGATAACTTGAATCTTATCAGCACGTTTGCAGAGTTCAAAGAGCTGAAAAACATCGACAAGAGCACGATGATCGGCGTATTGGAGGACGTCTTCCGCCACACGCTCCAGAAACAGTACGAGACGGACGACAACTTCGACGTGATCATCAACCCCGAGAAGGGCGACCTCGAAATCTGGCGCAACCGCGTCGTGGTGGAAGACGGTGCGGTCGAGAATCCGCAGATGCAGATCGCCGTGTCGGAGGTGAAGGCCATCGACCCCACCTACGAGATCGGCGACGAGTACACCGATCAGGTGCGGCTCGAATCGTTCGGCCGCCGGGCCGTGCTGTCGTTGCGCCAGAACCTCGCATCGCGCATCCTCGACCTCGAAAAAGCCAGCCTCTACGAGAAATACTCGGAGAAGGTCGGCGAGATCATCACCGGCGAGGTCTATCAGGTGTGGAAGAAGGAGGTGCTGATCCTCGACGACGAGGAGAACGAGCTGATACTCCCCAAGGCGGAGCAGATTCCCAACGACTTCTACCGCAAAGGCGATACGATCAAGGCCATCGTCAAGAGCGTGGAGATGAACAACAACAATCCACGCATCATCCTCTCGCGCACGGCCAACCAATTCCTCGAACGCCTCTTCGAACAGGAGGTGCCCGAGATCTTCGACGGACTGATCACCATCAAGAAGATCGTCCGCATCCCGGGCGAACGGGCCAAGGTGGCCGTGGAGTCCTACGACGAACGCATCGACCCCGTGGGCGCATGCGTGGGCATGAAGGGCTCGCGCATCTACTCGATCGTCAAGGAGCTGCGCAACGAAAACATCGACGTGGTGAACTACACGACCAATCCGCAGCTGATGATCCAGCGAGCGCTGAACCCCGCCAAGATTTCGAGCATCACCATAGACGAAGAGAAGATGACCGCCTCGGTCTACCTCAAACCCGATCAGGTGTCGCTCGCCATCGGCAAGGGCGGTCTGAACATCCGTCTCTCGAAGATGCTCACCGGTTACGACATCGACGTCTACCGCGAGGTCGAGGAGGAAGACGTGGCCCTCACGGAGTTCGCCGACGAGATCGACGGCTGGATCATCGACGCCCTGAAAGCCGCCGGCTGCGACACGGCCAAGAGCGTGCTCGAACTCACGGTCGAGGAGATCGCCAACCGTGCCGACCTCGAAATCGAACAGGCCCAGAAGGTCTACGAGATCCTGAAAGCCGAATTCGAGGAGTAACCCACTAAAAAACAAGGAGAGGAGACATATATGACAAACGGAAAGAAACTAAGGCTCATTCAGGTCGCAAAGGAGTTCAACGTGGGACTGAACACTATCACGGACTTTTTGCAGAAGAAGGGCATCAAAAGCGACGGTTCGCCCAATACGCCGGTCGAACCGGACGTATACGCCGTGCTCGAAAAAGAGTTCGGCTCGAACCGCGGCGCAGGCAGCGAACGCGAATCCATCCGCGAGCGGATCGCACAGAAGCAGGCGACCGTAACGCTCGACGAGGCGAGACGGCAGGCCCGCGAAGAGGAGCAGGAGATCGTCATCAAGAGCCGCATCATCAGCGTGCAGGACGAAATCCCCCACCCCAAGATCCTCGGCAAGATCGACCTCGATCCGAAAACCAAGGTCCCCGTACTGGCTCCCAGACCCGCGGCTCCGGCCCCGCAGGCGGCATCCGCAGCGCCGGCCGCGAGCAGGACCGAGGCGCCCGCCGTTCCGGCCGCCGGAGAGGCACAGCCGGCAGCGGCCGCAGAGACGGCGCCCGCAGCGCCGAGGACGGAGGCTCCGGCCGCCGCCGAAGCAGAGGCCGCCGCCCGGACCGCTCAGGCCGCCCCCGCAGAGACCGAGGCGCCCGCACCGACGGCAGAAGCGCCCAAGGACAACATCTTCCGTCCGAACACCACGGTGCTCACGGGTCCGCAGGTGTTGGGAACGATGGACGTCTCGGGCTTCGTCCCGGGCGGCAGGCACAAGCGCAAGCGTCTGCAAGAGAAAAAGGTAGACGTCAACAAAGCCCAGCAACAACAGAAAGGACAGGGCGGCGGCAAACCCGCGCAGGGGGCGAATGCCGCAGGCGGACGGGGCGGACAGCACCCCAATCAGCCCAAACCGGGCGAGGGTCGCCGCAGCAAGAACAAGAACAACAAACCCAAACCGGTGGTCCGCCCCGAAGTGAGCGACGAGGAGGTTTCGAAGCAGGTGAAGGATACGCTCGCCCGTCTGACGTCGAAAGGCGCCAAGAGCAAGAGCGCGAAATACCGCAAGGACAAGCGCGAAGCCGTGGCCGAACGCATGAACGAAGAGTTCGAACGCGAAGAACAGGAACGTTCGATCCTCAAGGTAACGGAGTTCGTTACCGTGAGCGAACTGGCGACGATGATGAACGTGCCCGTAACGGAGGTCATCACGGCCTGCATGAACCTCGGCCTCATGGTTTCGATCAACCAGCGGCTCGACGCCGAGGCGCTCGTGGTCGTGGCCGAAGAGTTCGGGTTCAAGACCGAGTTCGTGTCGGTGGACATTCAGGAGGCCATCAACGACGACGACGAGGCGGACGCCCCCGAGGACCTCGTGCCGCGGCCGCCGATCGTTACGGTCATGGGCCACGTCGACCACGGCAAAACCTCGCTGCTGGACAACATCCGCAAGACGAACGTCATCGAAGGCGAAGCCGGCGGCATCACGCAGCACATCGGCGCTTACAGCGTGGAGCTCAACGGCCAGAAGATCACCTTCCTCGACACCCCGGGCCACGAAGCCTTCACCGCCATGCGCGCCCGCGGCGCCAAGATCACGGACGTGGCGATCATCATCGTGGCGGCCGACGACAGCGTGATGCCGCAGACGATCGAGGCGATCAACCACGCGCAGGCCGCCGGCGTGCCGATGGTCTTCGCCATCAACAAGATCGACAAGCCGCAGGCCAACCCCGACCACATCAAGGAGCAGCTCTCGCAGATGAACTACCTCGTCGAATCGTGGGGCGGCAAATATCAGGATCAGGAGATCTCGGCCAAACAGGGGTTGAACCTCGACAAACTGCTCGAAAAGGTGCTGCTCGAAGCCGAAATGCTCGACCTGAAGGCCAACCCGAACAAACGGGCGGTTGGCACGGTGATCGAGTCGACGCTCGACAAGGGCCGCGGCTACGTCTCGACGATTCTTGTGCAAAGCGGCACGCTCCGCGTGGGAGACGTCATCCTCTCGGGCGTGCACACGGGCCGCGTGAAGGCCATGTTCAACGAAAACGGCAAGAAGGTAACGGAAGCCGGCCCCTCGACACCGGTGCAGGTGCTCGGTCTGAACGGAGCGCCGCAGGCGGGCGACACGTTCAACGTCATGGAGGACGACCGTTCGGCCCGCGAGATCGCCAACAAGCGGAGCCAGCTGCAACGCATGCAGGGCATCATGACCCAGAAGCACGTAACGCTCGACGAGATCGGCCGCCGCATCGCCATCGGTTCGTTCAAGGAGCTGAACATCATCGTCAAGGGCGACGTGGACGGCTCGGTGGAGGCCATGTCCGGTTCGCTCATCAAGCTCTCGAAGGAGAGCGTGCAGGTGAACGTGATCCACGCCGCCGTGGGGCAGATTTCGGAGTCGGACGTCCTGCTGGCCGCCGCATCGAACGCCATCATCGTGGGCTTCCAAGTGCGTCCGTCGGCCGCGGCACGCCGCGTGGCCGAGAAGGAGGAGATCGAGATCCGCCTCTACTCGATCATCTACGACGCAATCAACGACATCAAGGACGCCATCGAAGGCATGCTCGAACCCGTAACGAAGGAGGAAATCGTCTGCTCAGTGGAGGTGCTGGAGATCTTCAAGATCACGAAGGTCGGCACCGTGGCGGGCTGCGTCGTCCGCGAGGGCAAGCTGCAACGCACGACTCCGATCCGCGTCATCCGCGACGGCATCGTGATCTACACGGGCAAGCTCGGTTCGCTCAAGCGTTTCAAGGACGACGTGAAGGAGGTGAGCGCCGGTCAGGACTGCGGTCTGAACATCGAGTCGTTCAACGACATCCGCATAGGCGATATCGTCGAAGGCTACGAGCAGGTGGAAGTGAAACGCAAATAACGCGACACGCAACGTTCCGCAGGCCGTCCGCCTTATGCGGACGGCCTTGCTTCGAGAGGTCGTTCCGGCGGAAAGACCCGCGAAGGGTCCCGCCTGCCGGAGTACGCGGCGAGACACGCCCCCCGGCGGAGACCCGGCAAAAGGCCGGCGCCTAAGGGCCGGACCCGGGACACAGGCTCCGGCCGAAAGAACCGCCGAAGGGTCCCGCCTGCCGGAGTGCGCGGCGAGACACGCCCCCGGCGGAGACCCGGCGAAAGGCCGACGCCGAAGAACCGAACCCGGGACACACGCTCCGGCCGAAAGAACTGCCGAAGGGTCCCGCCTGCCGGAATGCGCGGCGAGACACGCCCCACGGCGGAGACCCGGCAAGAGGCCGGCGCCGAAGGGCCGGACCCGGGACACACGCTCCGGCCGAAAGACCTGCCGAAGGGTCCCGCCTGCCGGAGTGCGCGGCGAAACCCGCCCACGGCGGAGACCCGGCAAGAGGCCGGCGCCGAAGGGCCGGACCCGGGACACACGCTCCGGCCGAAAGACCCGCGAAGGGGCCAGCCTGCCGGAGTGCGCGGCGAGACACGCCCCACGGCGGAGATCCCGGCAAGAGGCCGGCGCCTAAGGGCCGGACCCGGGACGCGCTCCGCGAAGGAGAGGTGAAACCGCACATGCGGCGAACCATGACGACGAACAACGGCGATCCGAGGCCGGAACAGGCTCGGAATCTCCGGCAGAAGATCATAATTGCCTAACCAAAATACATTACAAGTAAATGAATTACCAAATCAAGTTTACGACCGCCGAGGAGGCTGTGAAGGTCATCAAGTCCGGAGACCACATCCACCTCAGCTCGGTTGCCTCGGCTCCCCAATGCCTCATCAAGGCCATGTGCGAGCGCGGCGCCAACAAGGAATTCCGGGATGTGCACATCCATCACCTCCACACCGAGGGTCCGGCTCCCTATGCCGCACCCGAATTCGAAGGGATCTTCCAGCTCGACTCGTTCTTCGTGGGCGGCAATGTCCGCAAAGTTACGCAGAGCGGCTATGCGGACTACATTCCCATCTTCCTGAGCGAAACGCAGCGTCTCTACCGCAGCGGAGCCGTGCCGTGCAACGTGGCGATGATCCAAGTGTCGACGCCCGACAAACACGGCTACGTCTCGCTCGGCACGTCGGTCGATGCGACGCTCGCCGCCGTGGAGACCGCCGAGCATGTGATCGCCGTGGTGAACAAGCACGTGCCCCGTTCGTTCGGCGACGCCATGATCCATGCCTCGAAGATCGACCTCTTCGTGCAGGACGACACCCCGCTGGAGGAGGCCCACTTCACCGAGCCGAACGAGATCGAGACCGCCATCGGGCGCAACTGCGCAGCGCTGATCGAGGACGGTGCGACGCTCCAGATGGGCATCGGCGCCATCCCCAACGCCGTGCTGGCCCAGCTCGGCGGCCACAAGAACCTCGGCATCCACACCGAAATGTTCGCCGACGGCGTACTGCCGCTCGTCGAAAAGGGCGTCATCAACGGCGAAGCCAAAAACATCGACAAGGGAAAGATGGTCTCCACCTTCCTGATGGGTTCGCAGCGCGTCTACGACTTCATCGACGACAACCCGGGAGTGCTGATGATGGACGTAGGCTACACGAACGACCCCTACATCATCGCCAAGAACGACCGCGTAACGGCCATCAACTCGGCCTTGCAGATCGACCTCACCGGACAGGTGTGCGCCGACTCGCTCGGCACGAAATTCTATTCGGGCGTCGGCGGTCAGATCGACTTCGTCTACGGCGCATCGCTTTCGAAGGGCGGCAAGGCCATCATCGCCATGCCTTCGGTTACGAACAAAGGCATCTCGAAGATCGCTCCCGTGCTGACCCCGGGCGCCGGCGTGGTTACGACCCGCAACCACATCCACTGGTTCGTAACGGAGCACGGCGCCGTAGATCTCTACGGCAAGACGCTTCAGGAGCGTGCCCGTCTGATTATCTCCGTCGCCGACCCCTCGGCACAGGAGGAGCTGGACAAAGCCGCTTTCGAGCGTTTCGGATCGCACCACCATTACATCAAAGGGTACATGAAATGCTAACCGCGGAAAATCGCAGGATTTACGGGCCGGTCATGTCATGATGACCGGCTCTTTTTTCCAAAGACGGAATGCAGGAGGACGGGGGCCACGTTCCGGCCCGTTCGCGGTCCCGTGCCGCTGTTATCCCGGACCTCCATACCGTCTGTTCCGCACGGCATTTGCACAGGACCGCTCGGCCCGGTCCCGGAACCTTTGCCGCGGTCGCTCCAAGCCCCTCCCCTCCCACTCCCCGGACGCGGACGCTCTACCCGGACGGAACCGATACGGGAGCACCTGCATTTACCCGGGACTTCGGAGTGCCCGGCCCTCCAGCATCCGTCCCTACATGAACTCCCACTCCCCGGACGCGGACGCTCTACCCGGACGGAACCGATACGGGAGCACTTGCGTTTACCCGGGACTTCGGAGTGCCCGGCCCTCCCGGTTATCTGTCCCTCGATCACTCCAAGCCTTTATGACGCCATTATCGCCGCAGAAGCCGGGCCCGGATCGTTTTGCACGGAGCAGCATTACCGCCCCGTCGGTTCCACCCTGCAGGAACAGGTACCGCCTGCATTCGGTGCCCGCACGAACAGAACCGCTTCTTTTTAATGCCGCGAACGACACCATCCGAACGACTGTCCGTATTCTCCGGCACGTCGCAGCTCCTCCTCGCACCCCGTTCGCCGCAAATGAGCCCGAAGCGGACATAACTCCCGAAAACGGGCTTCCGCAGCTGGCGGAAGCAAAAACGGCTCCTCTCCTGCTCTCGGCGAACTATGCCGAAGCGGCCGGGACACACGGTCCCGCACCTTTCCAAACGGCCGTGCGGCCCGCCCCGCGCGAACGCCCTGCCATTTATAGAATATGCCGCAATCCCTATTTTCGTCGAATCCGGGAATTGAGCCGCCCGATCCACGAAACGGACCATTTCATTATGCCGAGAGCAGAGCTGAACTCGTTCGGGCTATGCCGAGGCGGGGAAACGGACGAAAGAAATTCAACCATTTCATTAAGCCGAGCGCAGAGTCGAACTCGTTCGAGTTATGCCGAGGCGAGAAATGGACGAAAGAAATTCAACGGTTTTCCGCATCTATGGAGCTACACCCTCTCGGCGAAACCGAATAAAAATCCGTTTTTGCGCCCGACTTTCGCATCACGGACTTCGCCTCGGATACTTCCGAAATTTGCTTTTGCACTCGACATATTCATATCTTTGACTGCGTTTTAGATACTTCCGTTCGGCAAAAGCGAATAAATTTGTTTTTGCACTCGATTTATTCGTATCTTTGTACGACGACCGTCCGGAAACGGCCCAACGTACAATCATGGAAAGAGATCGGATCAACATGTTTCTCGCATGCAACGCGGATAAATTCGAACCCGCAGCGCTCGTATCGATCAAAGAACAACTCGAAAGGATGAGCGACGACCAGATCGTCGCGCTCGCGTCGGTCAATTACACCGACCCGACGCTGATTCTCGTAATCGCCATCCTGCTGGGGTGGGAACGCCTCTTTCTGAACGACATCGCGCTGGGCATTCTGAAGATTCTGACCTGCTACGGCTTCGGCATCTGGTGGCTCATCGACATTTTCACCGCGACCGGCAGAGCCAAACAATACAACTACCGACGTTTTCAGAGTACGGCCGCAATGCTCCGGTAGAGATGCGCAACTCCGAATCGAACGGTCTCCGTTTAGCCGGATTGCTTTCCGGCGGACTGCTCCTCTTGGGGCTGACCTACGGGCTGGACATTCGTATTCCTTGTCCCTTTAAGACCGTTACAGGGTTTCCCTGTCCGGGATGCGGAGGAATGCGGGCGCTCGATGCCCTGCTCCGCGGCAAATTCGGCGAAGCCCTTTCGATCAATCCGCTGTCGTGCCTCCTGATCGCCGCCTTTGTCGCGGCTTGTATCTGGCTGTCGGTTGATTGGATGCTCGGACGAAACACCTTTTCGAATGCCGTCCGACAGCTCGGCAACCGATATGCGCTTCCCGCCGTCGTCGTGCTTCTCGCTGCCGGATGGTGCAGGAATATACTCGCAGCCATCTGACCGACCGGATATCATTTGTTCGGATATCGTCCGACGGCTCGGCAACCGATATGCACTTCCCGCCGCCGGCATGCTTCCCGCTGCCGGATGGTGCAGGAACATATTCGCAGTCATCTGACCCGCTACCTTTTCGAGTCGTCCTCTGCGTGCAACGCCGGCAGGCAAATGCCGTAGCGCACCGCAAGGATACGGATCACGATTACGGAACAAGCTGCTACAAATTGCGTGAGAGCAGGCGCAACGCCCAGATAATGGCATAGATAGTAGATAAAACCGCCGCAGACGCAAGCTATGGCATATATATCCTTACGGAAAATAAGAGGCACTTCATTGATGAATATATCACGGAACATTCCGCCCGCCGCACCGGTCATGGTTCCCATGATGATGCCGACCCACATCGGATAACCCGCCGCGATACTTTTTTCGACCCCGACCACCGTAAACAGTCCGAGACCGATCGCATCGAATATGAAAAACGTATTGTTCAGCTTCACCACGTATTTGCGCAGCCCGACCACAAAGAGCAGCGCAAGGCCCGAAACGATCAGATAAGCCACATTCGACATCCAGAAAGGCGTGCAGCCGAGCATCAGATCCCGCATCGTACCGCCGCCGACCGCCGTAACGAAACCCACGACATAGGCCCCGAACCAATCGAAGCGTTTGGCCGACGCAAGACGGATGCCGCTGATGGCAAAAGCGAAGGTACCGATGTAATCAATAATCGTAATAAAATCCATAACCGAAAAATAAATTACCGGGCCGACGGTCCCATTACGGGCTTTTCCCGACGGGGCGCACCGGTTCGCGGCATCGCCGGTTGCGCCACAGTTCCGCCGGCCTCGTTCATATCCCCCGGTCCGCTCTTTCCTCGGTTTCCATGCCGCACGTTCATTCGGCACACGCTCCTATGGAAAAGCACGGATCGAATCTGTCCGCCTATCCCGTTTTCGGCACAAAAGTAGTGAGTTCGTCCGAATAATCATGAATTTTTTGCGAATTTATGCATCCTTTCCCATCGGCTTTCCAAGCGGTTCGTAAAGGATGTTTCTCCGGCATCATGCCGCGACGTCACGTCCGCGTCTGCGACAGAAGCGCTCCTAAAAATAGTCCCGGCGCACAAGGTGCCGGCGTTCAAACCCGCGAAGAGCTTTGCGATGAAAATAAAATAAGATCGACTATTCCTTGTTCATAGTTTTAGATCAATCTTACTCAATCGCCCCGTCAGCAGCGTTCTGACGGGGCGATTGCTATAACAGACATGAAGCTTCAAAGATGTACATTGCTATCAGAGGTCATAATATTGCTTCACCAATCGGCAAAATTTATCGTAATCGAAGATGGTAAACCATTCAGGTCTGTTTCCGTATTCTTCGTAATATTTTTCGAGAGAAGCATTCGCTTTATCTTTTTCTCCTAACTGTGCATACATAATAGGGACAAAATAACGGGCAGGAAGATCTCTGACACGCTTGGTTCTCTCCACATAATTTCTCAAATCCAACATTCTATACATAAACGGAATACCATACTCTTTCAGATCATACCGTAATTCCGATAACATTTCCTCGATATTATTCTCCGTAAACTTCCACTCATAAAATGTTCGACGAGGTGTAGTATAGCCCATCGCTTGCCCAACAAAAGGAATAGGACATTCTTCCTGCGGCTTACCGGTTATCTCATGGAAAATTCTGCGATAGTCATACATATAGACATCGAGAATCGGATTTACGCCATAAAAATGACATCCTCTGCCACTGGTGTTCAACCCAATAACTAAATCTATATTGTCATTATAGTGCCGAAGCCATTTGTGGGTTATTTTTTTATCTAATTCGAAGCCAACTTCTTCGAAAACCGAGATTACTTTCGGTTCGACAATCTTGCTTAACTGACCGAATAACATAATGTTAAATTTTAATATTTCGGATAATGGATTTCTCTGAAAACAGGGGTAATAGGAGCTTGTCCTGTCGTGAGTCCTGAAGCATTTTTCCCGTGCGGTGAAAATCAAGTTCTTGAACTCGAATAGCAGCTGAGGAATATTCGCACCCGACACGAAAGCGGAGGACTGAAGAGATCTTGATGAAAGCCCCCTGTTAGAATTATTCTGACTGGGGGCTTTCATACTCGAAGGCTTGCAGGTGCGCTTCATTCATCGGTTCAATTCGAAAGGGAAATAAATATAATCACTATTGGCATCTAACACTACTCTGGCAAACCAGAACTTTTTCTTTTCTCGGATCTCGTCCCACGAGTACATTTCCAGATCAATCGGATCAATAGCATATACGGATACCGTATCTCCAATAGTTATAAACACCTGATCTCTTACGAATTGTCTTCTTGACGTTTTTGATACAAACGGATAGTAATACTCCCACTGAGGGTAAAGTCGGCATGTAAAATCAAAGAACTCATCCGATGGCTCGTCATAAGATGCCCGCGGATAAATTTTACCGTTAACCACATTCACATCTATTCCGAATATTATTTCTCGGTCGCTCGTATTTATTACTGGGAGCGTCCAGTACCCCTCGAATATACATTGAACGAATAAAAAGGCTGTTGCAATTATAAATACTTTTTTCATTTCTTTTCGATTTTTAATATATGGGATAATCGTCGGTTATTGGAAATTGATCGCCGAAATATTCTTTGGCGAGTTTCTTAGCCTCTTTTTCAACAGAAAAACGTTTATGGCTGTCTTTATATGCTATTTGATTGACAAGGCTTGCCGGTGCCTGCCACAGATCAGTTCAAATCGAAAGGGAAATAAATACAGCCAGTCATTCCTGTCACTATGATTCGAGCAAACCAGAACTTTTTCTTTTCTCGAATTTCGTCCCACGAATACATTTCCAGATCAATCGGATCAATAGCATATACGGATACTGTATCACCAATGTTTATATGAGTTTTTCTATTGGAAGAAAAAGAATATACATTGTATCTATTAGGATAAATGCGTTCAGAATATTCTAAAAAATTATTATTTGGATCATAATAGGATTCTCGCGCATAAATATTACCATCCACAACATTTACATCTATCCCAAAAATGACATCATTCTTACTAAGATTCCGAATAGGTTGTCCCCATTCACCATCAAACATCGCTTCACATTGAATAAACAAAAAAGTTATTATAACTAAAAATATTCTTTTCATATCGGTTTTTTAATATATGGGATATTTATCACTTATTGGAAATTGATCGCCGAAATATTCTTTGGCGAGTTTATTAGCCTCTTTTTCGATAGAAGAACGTTTATGGCTGTCTTTTTATGCTATTTGATTGACAAGGCTTGCCGGGGCCTGCCACAGTCCGTAATAGAATCCATATCGCTGACTTTGCAAGACATGGCCGTTTTCGTGCATAAACATGAGGTCATCGGTCGAATTGATATTCCAGCCGTTAATCAAATTTCCCATCGTCATGCCGCTATGTTTTGCAATTTTGGGCTCACCAAATTGCAGGTTGGCCAATACGGCCCCGCGATAATAGGTAACTTGATTGACATCGCCACCGATGTTTCGGCCTTGCGAAAAATTATATCCGATAAATTGCTGGAACCGTTCCCGCGTCGAGCGGCTGAACCCTTGTAAAAGCTGACCCGCGACGCTTTTGCTTTCGTCATAGTAGTAGTTGCCGCGGACGATATCCATAGCATTGTCGAACTCGGAAATCATACTGATTCCCGTATTGGCAGCTGTGGCGGATGAAAAAGCGAACGACGTATAGCGCAATGATTTGCCGAATTTTGTCAATGCCCTGCCTCCGAAAATCGTCTGCCCTCGGAATACTGCCGCACCATATGATACCGTTGTTTCAAATCGGCCGCTCTATCCATTGCTGTTCATCTTTTCACGGTTCGCATGATTCGGTTATTCCCCACG
>ERZ1643249.4167-NODE-4167-length-12295-cov-4.880392_pt1 | contig 12295 bp, 6 predicted proteins | sample MGYA00579263_ERZ1643249 | MGnify/ENA primary metagenome ERZ1643249 (study PRJEB29033, sample SAMEA4952264) | chicken gut metagenome | biome: Broiler Chicken; feature: Gastrointestinal Tract; material: Caecum | place: Ireland | collected 2018 | study: Broiler...
CTTACTTGATTGACATCAACGCCGAAACATACTTGACAATATTCGAGCAAGATATATCAAGTACATCGAACGTTATTGTAGCACGTTAAATTGATAATGTCAATCTGCTAATTGGCAGTTTTTCTCCGTTTCCTGAAAATTTCCAGCTGTAAAAAGCCGCGCTTTAGCCATTTACAAAAGAAAAAAAGTCTGTTATGATAAATTTAAGACATGACTCTGCGAAAGGAGGGATATGATTTTATTATGGAAATCCGAATTGCCGAACAAGTCAATCCCGTATTTGAATGCTTGGATATTTTAATGCGCCATTTTTCCGGCCACACGTATGCGATGCTCAAAAAGGAACTGAAATCACGGCTTGATATCCGGGTGCCGGAGGTGGAAGCGCTCTTGGACTTTTTGCAGGAGATCGCCTCGCAGGTGACAAAAGGGATCCGCATAGACGACGAAGCCGCCGCCTTCCTTTTCCGCCCGCTCGGCCGGCAGGAATCCACCCCTGCGGAAGCGATCCTGCAGTTTTACGGCGACTTCTCCGAACAAGACCCCCTCACAATCCGGGACGGCGTTTTAAGCATGTTCCGCGAGGATCCCTTCCGTTTCCTCTACAGCACGCTCGACAACTACAACCTTTTAAACCTCGGCACGGGGAAAAAGGCCGTCAAGCCCCAAAACCTGCTCCAGCTGATGGAGACCTGCTCGCTCACCGATCAGGAAAAGTGGCGGCTTCTCACCTTTTACCACGATTTCGCGCTCTATCTTTCCCGTTTCATCGACGTTTTGCGCGAAGCGATCGATGCCTTTTTCCCCCTTCTTCCCGCCCTCAGCGTCTGGACCGAGCCCTTTTACTCCCGCTTTATGCAGGAGATCAACAAAGAGACGCTCTACCGCCATATGGCGCAGAAGATGCAGCTCATCCTGCCGGAAACCGACAGGATCCTGATCCAGCCGTCGCTGTTCGGCTGCTGCCGGCTGCAATATCTTGCCGCCGCCGAGCCGGGAAAGTGCAGCAACATCCTTTGGGGCATGCATTTTGAGACGATCTTCTCAAACCGGCTGCGGCAAAACAGCAGCGCCTACCTCTGCAACAACCTAAAGCTGCTCGGCGACAAATCCAAATTCGACATTTTGACGCTTTTGTCGCAGCGCCGGTACTACAGCGGGGAGCTTGCAAAAAAGCTGAACCTGAGCACCGGCACAATCGCCTACCACATGCAGGCGCTTTTAAACGCGCACTTCGTCACCGTGGACAAGCGGAGCTACCGGACCTATTACGAGCTAAACCGCGAAGAGGTGCTGGACTTTCTTGCACAGGTGCGCAGCCAGCTCCTTGCAGAATAAAGCCCGCAAAAGGCGCTTTTCCATCCTCGGATGCAAAAGCGCCTTTCCCTTTTTTAAGCAGGGGGCACGCTTCCTTGCGTTCCGCTTTGAAAAGGGCTATAATGGGGAAAAAGGGCCAAGCGCCCGGAAAGAGGGGTTTTTGTGACACAGCTCAAGCCATGTACCGGTATCGACGGCGACCGCCGGGACTACATCCTGTACGACAAGGCCATACCGCCCTTCCCCCGTTCGGAGCTGATCGAAGACGTGCTGTTCGACCGCTTCCGCTACCACTGTGCCGAAGGGGATATGTGGCCGCTCACATGGTCGGAGGACGATGCGATTTATGCAGGCGCGGGCGACAACCGCGGCTGCCCGATGAACCTTTGGAGGGTGACCACGCAAAAGAATTTCTGGAACCCAACCGGCAGGGTAGAGCCCTGCTGCCGCACGAACTCCGGCGCGTGGACGCTCGACCTTGTAAATCCCAGCCCCGTGGACGTATCCAAATACTGCACCGACCCCAAAGCGCCGTTTATCAAGCCCTCCGGCCTTTTGGATATCGGCGGCACGCTCTATTTTGCCGTAGAGGCGCAGAATTACGGCGAAGCGCCGCAGTTTTGCCGCCAGAAAAACTACCACGGGTGGATCGTCACCTCAAAAGACGGCGGCCGGTCTTTTGACTGCGATGCGACGCCCACGCACTTTTTCGAAGGGCGGCTCTCCTCCTGCCACTTCCTCCAGTTCGGGCGCGGCTACCGCGGCGCACGGGACGGATATGTCTACGCCTATTTCCCCTGCGACTTGGACGACGGATGCAGCTACTGGGAAAACAACGACGCACTGCTTTTGGGGCGCGTGCCGAAGGCGCGTATTTTAGACCGTGAGGCGTGGGAATTTTTCTGTTCAAGCGATCCGGGTACACCGCAGTGGAGCGGCGACGGCAGTCTGGCTGTTCCGGTTTTTACCTACCGCAAGATGACCGGATCCAACCACGTCGCCTACAACCCCGGCTTAAAGCGCTATATTATGGGGAATTACAGCTTCATCGACGAAGCGCTTCATCCGCGCCCCATCCACCAGATGGAATATCCGGAATCGCACATCAGCCAGCTGACGCTTTACGAGGCGGAGGAGCCGTGGGGCCCGTGGAAGCTTTTTTACCGCGACGACGACTGGGGGACGTACGGCGACTACCAGCCGAATTTCCCCACCCGCTGGTTTTCCGAGGACGGGCGCATTTTGTTCATGGTCTCGTCCGGCTCATGGGACGATTACAACTTTGTGGTGCAGAAGATCGCGCTCAAATGCAAGGGGGACGGCGCCTTCCCTGCGGCCGCCCGCTATTTTTCGATGCGCTGACGTCCTCTTTGCACCACATTCAGCACAGCAGACAGACAGGGAGGCGGTGTTTTGACATCTGCACAGCAGCTCGACTTTTCAAAGGGGAGCATTTTCCGGCACATCCTGCGGCTGGCCGGCCCGATGACGCTGGCCCAGCTGATTAACGTACTATATAATATTGTAGACCGCATTTTCGTCGGGCAAATCGGCGGGGAGGGCTCTTTGGCGCTGACGGGCCTCGGCGTGTGCTTCCCCGTTATCACCATCGTCATCGCGTTTACCAATCTAATCGGCATGGGCGGCGCGCCGCTGTTTTCCATCACCCGCGGCGCGGGCGACGATGAGGAGGCGGCGCGCATCCTCGGCAATTCCTTTACCCTGCTTTTGCTGTTCGGCGTGCTGCTGACGGCGGCCGGGCTGGCGGTGAAAACGCCGCTCCTGCGGGCGCTGGGTGCAAGCGATGCAACCCTTCCCTATGCCGACGCCTATTTGACGGTCTATCTCTTCGGCAGCGTTTTTGTCTCTTTGAGCTTGGGGCTCAACAGCTTTATCAATGCGCAGGGATTCGCGCGCACCGGCATGCTGACCGTCGCCATCGGCGCCGTTTTAAACCTGATCCTCGACCCTCTTTTCATTATGGTTTTCCATATGGGCGTACAGGGTGCGGCGCTTGCCACCATCCTTTCCCAAGCAGTCTCAGCCGCTTGGACGCTGCGCTTTTTGACCGGGCGGAAAACGCTCGTGCGCCTTTCTTTGCAGCACATGCGGCTTGGCGCAAGGCGCGTTGGGAAAATCCTTGCACTGGGCCTTTCCGGGTTTATCATGGCGATCACCAACAGCCTTGTACAGATGGCCTGCAACGCAAGCTTGCAGGCCTACGGCGGCGATATCTATGTCGGCGTGATGACGGTTATCAACTCCGTGCGGGAGGTGGCCCAGATGCCGGTAAACGGCGTCACCAACAGCGCCCAGCCGGTTATCAGCTTCAACTACGGCGCAAAGGAGCCGGCGCGCGTGCGGCAGGCGATCCGCTGCATGTCGGTCATCGTGATCCTTTATACGGCCGCCATATGGGCCTTGCTTTGGTTTTTCCCGGCGTTTTTTATCCGCATTTTCAACCAGACGCCCGCTTTGGTGGAAGCCGGCGTCCCCGCCATGCGGATGTACTTTTTCGGCTATTTCATGATGGCGCTGCAATTCTGCGGACAGTCGGTGTTTACGGCGCTTGGAAAGTCAAAGCACGCCATCTTTTTCTCCCTGTTCCGCAAAGCGGTTATCGTCACCCCGCTGATCCTGATCCTTCCTCACTGTTTCGGCTTAAACGCAAACGGCGTGTTTTTGTCGGAGCCGATCTCCAACTTTATCGGCGGGACAGCCTGTTTTGCCACCATGCTGCTGTCCGTCTATTTCCCGTTAAAAAAGGCGGAGCGGCCGGCGGAAGGATAGGCCGCCCAGCAAAAAAGGGATGCGCCTGCATCCCTTTTTTTGATAAAACAATATCAGTATATCCGGGCAGAGGGCCGAAGACGTTTCGGTCCCCTGCCCTTTTTTGCCCGCCGCATCAAAAGGGCCGCTTACTCCCGGCGCAGCGCCCTTTTTAGCAATAGGCTGCCGGCTGCCATAACCCCGTAAAACAGCAGGAGGTACAGCGGGAAAAGGGAGGCGCCGGCATACTGTGCGATCACGCCGAACACGGCGGGCGCCAGCAGGATCCCCACATAAGAAGCGGCCATCTGGATCCCCATGACGGACTGCGACGCTTCCTTTCCGAAATACTGCGGGGTCAGGTGCAGCATATTGGGAAAAACAGGCCCGTTCCCAAGCCCCGTTAAGAAAAGGCCTGCCGCCGACACCGGCGCAGGCAGCGGCAAAAGCAAAAGGAAAACGGCCGCGGCCACGGCGCACTGCCCCGCCTTTACCAGCCTATCGCTCGTCACCTTAGAAGCGAGCACGCCCGAAAGGAAACGCCCGAGCGCTATGCCGACATAATAAAACGTGATCAGCAGGGCGGCCGTATCCGCAGAGACGCCCTTCACCCGGACGAGGAACGTGCTTCCCCACACCCCGCAGGTATATTCCAGCGCGCAGGAGCCGAAAAACACCATGCAGGCCCTGCGCACTTTAGGCCGGCGGATCAGGGAAAACAGGCTGTCCGTCCGTGCGGCCGCCTGCTGCGCGTCCGGCGCGGCATGGCCCGCTTTCTTCCAAAGCGGAAGCGTCACAGCCGTCAAGACGGCAATCCCAAGCTGGAACCAGAACACGCTGCGGTATCCGCCCCGCCACGAGCCGCCGGAAAGCGCAAGCGACATCAAAAACGGGCTCATGGAAACGCCGATGCCGTAAAAACAGTGCAGGAAATTCATATGCGTGGCCTTATAGTGCAAGGCGACGTAATTGTTCAGCGCCGTGTCAATCGCGCCGGCGCCCAGCCCAAGCGGGACGGCAGACAGGCACAGCCACAGCATGCTGCCCGAAACAGAAAAGCCGAACAGCGCCAGCGCTGTCATCGCCGTACTGACCGCCGTCACGGCGGCCGTGCCGAAACGGTTGATCAGCCGCGCCGACAGCAGGCTTGAGACGATCGTGCCGCCGGAAATAATCATGGTGACAAAGTTCGCCCAGGACACCGGAAGATTCAGTTCGGCATAAATGGCCGGCCACGCCGCCCCGAACAGGGAGTCCGGGATGCCAAGGCCGATAAACGCAATATATATGACAATCAAAAGCAGGGTCGCCATCTTCTTCACTTCTCCCTTTTTTCATTTTACCTCCCATTATATCAGCCCGAAACCGGTTGATTCTATCAGAAAAAAGGAATATGATATAACAAAAACGCCAAAATCATCAGATAAGGGGGCATACCGGTGAAGCAATACCAAGCAGATGCGGCGCACATCCTGCTATCGTCGATATCAGAAAACCGCCGTGAGACCTTTCCGCACGGCGACGAACAATTCCCCTGCACAAGCTATCTCGACCGATATTCCCTTAAGATGGAGGGCTATCCGTGGCATTGGCACGACGAATGGGAGATCGCATACGTCGAACGGGGCGGGGTCACCGTCCGCATAAACGACAAAGCATTCCGGCTCAAGGAGGGCGACGGCGTCTTTATCGGGCGGCGCGTCCTCCACGCATATTCTGTTTGCGGCACTGAGGCGGAAATGCCGAACATCCTCTTCCGCCCGTCCCTGCTGTACGGTTCGCAGGAGAGCGTCTATTGGAAGCGCTATATCAAACCGCTGATCCTGTCGAGCGCCTTCTCCTGCGCTATCCTGACGGACGCAGTTTTGTGGCAGGCCGAAGCACTCAAACAGGCAAGGCGCGCTTTTTCCCTCCTGACCGCTGAGGCATACGGATACGAATTCCGCGTGCGCAGCGCCCTTTCCGAATTCGTTTTGCAGCTCTGCCGGAATATGCTGTGCGGGACGGAGCGCTCTGCCGGCCAGCAGTCGGAGATCGACCGGGTCCGGCAAATGCTGTCGTTTATCCAGACGCACTACACCGCGCCGATACAGGTCCAGCAAATTGCGGACAGCGCTTTTATCAGCCGCAGGGAGTGCCTGCGCTCGTTTCAAAGCGTCATCGGCTCCTCCCCCATCCAGTATGTGATCGCACTGCGGCTCCGGAAGGCAAAGCAGCTCCTCCTTGAAACCGATCTGCCGATTTTGGATATCTGCGCCGCGTGCGGCTTCCAAAACCAGAGCTATTTTACAAAGGCCTTTCGGGAAAAGACGGGGACGACCCCGGCGCAGTTCCGCAAAAGGGCGCGCTGAACGCCGCGGCAAAGAGCGGGCCGGACAGGGGCTCCCGTCCCGGCCTTGCGCCTGTCTTCCTGCCTTTTGATCTTGACGCCTGAAAGCCATAGGGCCTTCAGACGTTTGGTGCGGCTGCCGCCCTCCTTTCCCTCCGCACGCCGCGAAGCATGCCGGCGGCCGCAGCGTCCGTTTCAGATAATTTGCGCAGCCTTCACGCATCCTCCTTTTCCAGACGGCCGCCCTGCGTGTATTTTACACAGAAAATACACAGAAGCCCCGGCGCTTTTTACACGGCGGGCCGTATAATAAAAATTGTAAAAAGAAAAAGGAGGATTATGTAATGAAGAAACGAAAACAGCGCGCCGCTGCGCTGGCACTCGCGGTACTGACTGCGGCAACCATGTCGGTCCAGCCTGTAGCCGCGCAGGGCACGGACGCAGCGGATGCTTCGTCCGGCGGCGTGCGCGAGGGGCTGTGGCTGACGGAGATTTTCCCCAACGACTACGGCACCAAAGACGACCGGATGGAGTTTGTTGAATTGACCAACACGACCGGGCGGGACATCTCCCTCAACGAAGAGTACGAGCTCCTGTACGGCTCCAGCGCGGCAAACGCGGCGGTCGATCCGGTTTTGACGCTGGACGGCTCGTCGGATGTGACGATCAAAGCCGGCGAGACGGCCGTTATCTGGAACTGCCGCAAAACCCTTGAAAACAACGCGACGGTTGAGGCCTTCAGGGCAAATTACCTGATCTCCGACGACGTCACCATTTTTATGACGCACCACAACAGCGGCTGGGCGAACAGCGGCTACTTTGCGCTTCGCCAGACGTCGGATGCGGCTGTCGTGTCCTCGTACACCTATGTAAACGGGTCCATTGAGAAAAACGACGGCGGCGATATCTGCGACGGGCTGGGCGCAGACCTTGGCATCCCGGACATCGGCAGCGACATGATCGCGACGGGCAAGAAAAGCTTTGCAAACCCGGGATTCGTCTACGGCGACCAGCTCGGCGGCAACAGCTATGCGCCGGACGATCTGACGCCAGACGGGCTTTATGTCACCGAAGTGCATCCGAACGACGCAAACCGCGACGCGCAGTTCGGCTCTGGCAAAAACGATATGATGGAATTCGTGGAAATCACCAACACCACAAGCCAAGACATCGATTTCAACGAGTCCTATCAGTTTTATTACTTCTACAAGACCAATAAAAAGCAGCTTGTCGTAGCCACCTGTGCCGACGCGAAGAAATTAGCGGCCGGCGAGCTTCCAAGCGAAGACCTCATCGGCAAAAGCGGGATCACCATCCCGGCCGGGAAAAGCGCCGTCTTATGGGTTTACCGCGAAAACCAGACCACCTATGAGACCTTCCCGACCGAAGAGGATTTCCGCGCCGCTTATGAGATCCCGGACGACGTCCCGGTATATGCGCTGTACGGCCAAAACGGCCTCGGCAATACCGACCGCGGCGTTGCTGTCACCCGGATCAACGAAGGCGGCGACACTGTCATGCAGTCGTATTACTACTGGAACGGCGTGACCGACTTAAAAGACAAAAAGAGCGGCGAATTGAAAATCAGCGCGGAAGGCCCGAGAATGGGGCTTTACAAGGCCGCACAGAATCCGAGCGCCGGTACGGTCGCCGCAGGCCAGATCTCCTTCCCGGAAGACGACGGGTCATCCCCCACGCTGACGCTTTCCACCGATCCTTATGACGCAGACGCCATTGCGGTGCTGGAAACCGGGCTTGCCGAAGGGGAAAACCTGCACATCCCGTACTCCTATGCGGGTACTTCGGCCCTCCCGGTCACCTATGCGGAGCTTTTTTACAAGACGGATACCATGGAGAGCTATAAGGCGTCTGAGACGACCTCCTTCGCCATTTACAACAAATGGTATGCCTTTGTAGAAAACGGCTATCTGGCGGGCGCCAATTATGTGGACTACTATGTGAAATTCCATAATGCATACCGCACCACGCAGACGGAGGTGCGCCGCGTCGACATCTTAAACAAGGGCGCGGACCAGACGGGGATCCGCGTAAGCTTTGACGGCAAGGACGTAACGGAAAACGCCTATTCGGGCAGCGTCTATGTCACGGCAAAGGATTTTGGCGGCCTCACCCCTTCCATTACGCTGGACGGGAAAGCCGTTTCCACCGAAAGCACGCTGGAGCGCGGGACATACTTCGTCTTCGACCACTCCGGGATCGACAGCTATTTTAAAAATGCGCTGACCACCGGCGGGGACACAGAAGAGACCGGTATCATCATCGACACCTTCTCAAAATGCAGCACCCTGCCCTCCGACGGACGCCTCGCCATCCCGGTGGGCGCGCAGTACTTCACCTATGAAGCAGACGGCTCCGTCAAAATCACTCTGACACTGCGCACCGCTACCTACGGCTCCTGCTGGGAGGCTTACACAAGCGAGAACAACGACGACTTTACCGTCTCCAACTTAATGCTTGTTCTGGCTGACGGCACGCAGATCATGCCCGACACCTGCACGGGGGAAAACATCACCACCGGCGAGGACGTCGCGCTCAACGCCACCGATACGATCAAGGTCGGCGACTCTGCAAACCAATACATCAATGTGGAGACCACTTTCACCATCCCGGCGGACAAGGCGGATACTGCGGCACAAAGCTTCCTGCTTGACACCACCACGCTTTCCGACGGCACGCACACGCTGACGGCCTCCTCTGCGTCGAACAGCAAGACCGTCTCCTTTACCGTCAACAACAGCGAGCCTGTCGAAGAGGAAGAGGAGCAAATGGATCTCTCTGTCAGCCTCACGCTTGACGAAAGCGGCAGCGGCGTTGCGGCACAGGTGGAAGGCAATCAGGACGCTTCTTCCGTCACCCTCTACCGTGCCGACGTCATCGACGGCGTCACCATTTTGGAGGGCGCAGGCGACAGCACCTATTCCGCTGAAGAAAAAACGGATAAAACGGGCGTCACCACCTCTTCAAACGGACAGTACCCGTACCAAATCCTTGAAATCCCGGTCACCGGGCAGGAAGAAAGCGTGCGCGTACAGCTGACGGCGGAGAGCAGCTACGGGAAAGACGTGCAGATGTATGTGCGCAACCCGCAGGACGATACGTGGGAGCTTTTGGACGTATCAAGAGACGGCAGCGTCCTGACGGCGCTCTGCCCGGTATCCGGCTACACCGATAAACAGGGCGAGGAGCAAACCGTCCGCGTGCTGGTTCAGGCGCGCACCACGGCCTATACCCCTTACACAGCGGAAGACACCTTCCAAACCGAAAAAGGCGACAACGCAGGATGGGACGGCAAATCCACGGAGAACAACCCGTACGCCGCACCGGAAAACTACGACTTCGCCATCGCATGGTATACAGACACCCAGTACTATTCCGAACGCTACAACTGGCACTACCAGAACATGGTAGACTGGATCATTAAAAACGAGGACGCGCTTGACATCGACTATGTGGTGCACACCGGCGACATCGTAGACGAGTTTAACGAGGAGTACCAGTGGGCCTTCGCCCGCTCTCAGCAGGAGCGCTTAGAGCAGGCCGGCATCCCGAGCGGCGTTTTGGGCGGCAACCACGACGTCGGCCACGGCAACATGTACTACGACCTCTACTGGAAGTATTTCGGCGAGGACTATTACAAGGACAACCCTTGGTATGGCGGCTCTTACCAGAACAACCTCGGCCACTATGACATCGTAGAGGTCGACGGCGAAGAGCTTTTGATGATCTACATCAGCTGGGACGTCTATGAGCCGGAGACCGACTGGATCAACAGCGTGCTGGCTGCCCATCCGGACACCAAGGCCATCATCGCCACCCACTGCGGCATCAATGCGGCGGCGCAGCAGAGCTACACCAGCAACATCCTGCTTGAAAACGTCTGCCGCAACAATCCGAACGTGTTGGCAATCATCAACGGGCACTATCACGGCTCTTCCTTAAATTTCGTCGAGCTCACCAGCGACACCGGCGAAACACACACCGTCTATCAGATCTGCACGGACTACCAGTCCGCAGCGGAAGGCGGCGAAGGCTATATCAAGATGCTCTATTTCGATCTTGCAAACGACAAGATCTACATCAACTCCTACTCCCCGTCCTTAAACAACGTCAACTACTACGACGAGCAGGAACTGCTTGACTATACCGGCGGCGCTTATCAAAACTACGATATCGACGTGGTGGCGCTCCCGGTGGAATTTGACCGGGAGACGGAAAAAACCCTGACAGTATCCGACATCTCTGTCGCCGGTCTCTACGGCGAAGCGCTTGCCTCCTCCAATATGACAGAGGACGGCGCGCGCATCCCGCTCGACGGCCTGTCCGCCGGCGACGCCGTATACGGCGTACTGGCAGACGCGTCGGGGAAAACGGTCGGCTATACGACAGTCGCACAGCTGGAGGCTGAGGCCGACTACAGCAAAGTGGACGAGGCCATCTCCCGCATCCCGGACGACTTAAGCGTCTACACAGACGAGTCGGTCCAAGCGCTCCAAGACGCCCTTGCGGCGGTAGTACGGGGCAAAAAGGCTTCGGAACAGGCTGCGGTAGACAAGATGGCCGCGGATATCGAAGCGGCAATCGCCGGCTTGCAGCGGAAAGACGGCGCGGATGTAGATGCGCCGGATACCGGCGATATGAACACCGTGCTCTTCCTCCTCACGCTGTCCCTTGCGGCGGGAGCCGGCGCCTTGGGTGCAGTCCGGCTGTATCAAAACAGGAAAAGCCGGCGCGCATAAAGCGCATAGAACAGGATAAAGCCCACAAGCTTTCTCCCTCTCCTTAATAAAAGGCAAAAAGTGCCGGGAACCGATTAAAAAAACGGTTCCCGGCACTTTTTTATCTTCCTTTCCGTCCGGCCGCAGACGCATCCGCGTCCCTATGAAAAAAGCGAGAGCTGCTGGGCGGGGCGTGCCCTGCGCGGCGCGCACTGCCTTTTGACGGAATCCGGCAGATCCGCTAAAAATGCGGAGGGCTCCTCCCCAAAGGTCAGGATCAGTTCCTCCTGCGCACGGGTCATCCCCACATAAAACAGCCGCCGTTCCTCGCACAAATCAACGGCGCGGCCCTTCCGCTCAAGCGGAAGCACCCCCGCTTTCACCCCTGAGACAAAGACGGCCGGGAATTCCATGCCTTTTGCCGCGTGCAGCGTCATCAGCCGCACCGCGCCCGACTCCCAACCTTTTCCTGAGGCGCGCAAGAAGTCGGCTTCCTCCCCCCAAAGCAGCGTTTCGAAAAGCGCGGGGAACGACGCGTAAAACACGGCGGCGCCGCACAGCTTGTCCAAAGCGGGGAACGCGCCGTATTCCGCCTCCCACTGCTTTACGGCCTGTTCCGGCCGCATGGAAAGGCGGGGCATCCACGCCTTCGCATGGGCAAGCCAGCGCTCTAAATGCCCGAAGCCGCGCATGCCGGCGTCAAGCGCCGCGAAATCCGGCCGCTCCATCCCGCAGCAAAGCGCCGCAGCCTTTTTGATTAAATCCTCCGGGCATTTGAAGATGAGGCGAAGCGCCGTTTCCAGCGCCGCGGTATCGCCGGGGCATTGCACGGAGCGGATAAACGAGAGCATGCCCCGCACATCGTCCGCATCCCAGAAATCCTCCCGCCCCTGCACCACGCAGGGGATATCGTCGTGCCGCAGGCAGCTTTCGACCAATTCAAGCTGCCGGTGTGTCCGGCCCAATACGGCGATATCCGAAAAGGCGCGGATCTTTCGTCCCTGCTCCGCCTTCTGCGCCTCCAGCATATCCACGCCGCCGGCCATCCGTCCGATCTCTTTGGCGATAAACACCGCTTCGGCGAAAGCGTGCGGCTCCCCCTTGAAGGTATAGCCGTCCAGAAAACGGCGGCAGGAAAAGGTCT
>ERZ1643249.4168-NODE-4168-length-12294-cov-8.986437_pt1 | contig 12294 bp, 17 predicted proteins | sample MGYA00579263_ERZ1643249 | MGnify/ENA primary metagenome ERZ1643249 (study PRJEB29033, sample SAMEA4952264) | chicken gut metagenome | biome: Broiler Chicken; feature: Gastrointestinal Tract; material: Caecum | place: Ireland | collected 2018 | study: Broiler...
TAGATGAAGATAAAAAAACAGTATATATTTCACACATGTATTATGGAAAAAGAAATTATCTATAAAATGATATTTTCAAAAATAGTTCAAAAAACATTCATTGACATATAAAAAAGAACAAGATAAAATCTTAATATAAAAATTGTGAGCAAAAGTCAGTTGAGGAACTGGCTTTTTTTTCTATGCTCGGAAAAGGAGAAAATTATGTTTGAAGATTTTAAGGTAAAACTTGATTATGGAAAGGCAATAATAATTTGTGATGATAATTTGAATTTAGATTCTTTTAGAAGTGATATAAGACCAAAGATAATGATTTTAAAAAGTAATCCAGAAAAACTTTATGGTTTAGATTCTTATGATTTTAGAATTGAATATAAAAGTGAAATATTTAAAAAAATAGAAGATTTAGGTTTTAATATTATTAATATTACTGAAATGATTAGAGGAAAAATAAAAGATATTTTAGATGAAGAAATAGATAAATTTATTAAAGAAAATATTAATAATATTGATTATATTACCGACTTTTCGATAGATAAACATTCTAATTATGAATCAATATCATTTGATTTTATGAGAGAAGCTAATTATTTTGGAAAAGACACAAGAAACGATGAAGAAACATTAAAAAGTATTGATATTTATATTAATAAGGTAAATGAAGGAATTATAAAGTTAGGAACAGATAGATATAGTAATTATGGTTTTGAATATAACTTAGAAACAAATAAATTTAATATAGAAAATAAAGAAATTATGAGAAATATATATAGTGAAAGACAATTAAAGGTATTCTTAGCTTATGAACAATATAAACAAGGAAAAACACCAGCAATTTATAATGAAATTGCTAAGATAAATAATTTCTTAGAAGATAAAAAATCAGTAATAGTAGAACTACATAATGGTACTAAAATAAAAGCAGAAACATATTTAGGTTCTATATTAGATATAAGAGATAATGGAGAAATATATATAGCAGATAGATATTCCAATAAAATTATTGAGGGATATCCAATAAATAGTTATGAGTGTTTAGGAACGCAACTTAAATGCTTAAAATATGGTAGAAATGTTTTACCAATTCAATCAAATGTATTAGAAAATTTAAGTACAGAAAAAATTAGAAAACTTAAAGAATCAGAAGAGGAAGAAGAGGAGGTTCAATAAATATGAAAAAGAAATACTTAATTATACCAATAATATTAATTATAATTACTTGCAATGTGAAATGTTTTGCTAGTACAAATAATGAGATAATTACAAAAGAATTTCAAACTACTCAAAACGCAGAAAAAGAGTTTTTAAATGAGATATATAATACAGAAACAGAAAATATGAAAATAAAAAATTTAGATAAAGAAATATCAGAAGATAATTACAGAGTAAAAGAAATAATAGAAACAAAAGAACTTGCTAGTCAAGATAGAGATTATATAACTCAGCAGTTTGGAGAAAAACAAAGTTATAATGATGGAGAATATCAAGGTGAATTAACTATATCAGACATTAAAATAGAAACTATAAATAATGGATCATATCAAGAAATAGACGAAAAAGTATTAGATTTTACAAATTATTCAGATAATGATTTAATTAATATAGAAAAAGAAATCACATTAGATAATACAATATATTATTTAATAAATGTAAATTGGGAAGCAGATAGCACAGAAACTATTGATGGAGAAACTATACCAAAAACATATAAAGGAACAAAAATTTATCAGACTGTAAAAACAATAGCAAATCCAAATACATATAAAGTTACTGTAACATATTCTGGCACAATAGAAAAAATAAATACGATTTATGATTATACAGTAACATACGAAAATAAAGTAGAAGAATTACAAGAAGAAAAGGAAGATAATAATATCATTGTACCAGTATTAATTATATCAGGTTTAGGATTAGCAATTCTTTTGATAGGATTATTTAATATAAAAAACACCTATGTTTATAGTAAGACAAGCAAAGGTTTCAAATTAATAAAAAGAGAAAAAATAAATGATAAAAATGTTTTGATAGATATTTCAAATTGCAAAAATAAAAGCAAAGAAAATATATATGCTATTAAAATAAATAAAATGGCATTTAATAAGTTAAAAGGAAGAACGATAAGCATAATACTTGAAACTAAGAAAAAAGACATTATATTATGGAATAATTATTATGAAATAAAATTATAAAGGATAGGATTCAAATGAAATTTAAAAGAGAACAAATAGAGTTATATCATCTTTTTAAAAATGAATATATAAAAAATGGATACTTATATAGTGGAAGTTTTCCAAAAGATTCGATTTTAATAAGAGATATATTTAAAGGAACTAATAAAGAAAAATTAATTTCTAACATGTTAGAAAACAAGATTTTACAAGTTAGAGAGTGTAAAGAACCAGCATACGAATTAACATATAATATAAGAAAAATTCTAATAGATAAATATAACTTGAAAGAAAAATGGTTAGAACATACTCCTCAATTCGTAAGAGAAACAGAAAATGAAATTCTTACAGTAGAAAAAAATGTAAATAATAATGAAAATATTAATTTAGGTAATTTAGAGGATATAGTAACAATACCTACATGGGTAATTTTTTATGATATTTATATTGATTATGATAAATCAAAAACTATAGATAGAAATGTTGAAGAATTTTTAAATAAACTTAATAGTGAAACAAATGAAATATTTGATGCATATTATTTTGAAGAAGATGATGACGATGATAATAAAATAAGAGTAGAGTTATGTTGTAGGACATATAATGTCGATATTCCAATTTATCATAAAAAAGAAATGCTACGTTCTATAGTAGAAATAAAAATAGATAAGCTATTAGATGAAATAAGTAATGAATCTGGCATAGAAATAAAGGCAAAAGAAGTAGGCATTTCAGACTACCCACAATATTATTTGAATGAAAAACAACTAAAAAAATATAATGATTTTTTTGAAGAAGAAGAACAAGAAGAGATATAATTTCAAAAATGTTTCAAAAAACATTCATTGACGTATAAAAATATAAGTGATAATATTTTAGTATCAAAAAATATGAACAGGCGATAATTAGTTATAAAAAAGCTAATTGTCGCTTATTTTTTATGGAGGCGAAAAATGGTAAAGAAAATTTTAAAATATGGAATTGGAATAATTGTTATAGTGATTTTATTAATACTTGCTTTAATATTTAAGCCAAGTCCACAGAATGAAAAAGATTCTAATACAGAAGAAAATAAAACAATAGAGGAACAAGTACAAGAAACACTTTCTCTTGATCCTAATGATGAAAATATTATAGGTTATATAACTATAAAAGATTTAGGAATAGAAAAAGCACCAATAGCAGACGGAACAGATAATAAAACAATAGGAAAATATGTAGGACATTTTGAGGATACAAGTTATTTAGAAGGAAATGTTTGCTTGTGTTCTCATAACAGAGGTAGCAAAGCAGCATTTTTTGAAAACTTAAAAGATGCAAAAGAAGGAATGGAAATAGAGTATATAACAAAGTATGAAACCAAAAAATATGAAATTAGTGAAATTAAAAAGATAGAAGAAACAGACCTAACAGTTTTAAATCCAACAGAAGATAACAGAATAACACTTATAACATGCGTAGAAAACCAAAGAAATTTAAGATTATGTGTAACAGGAGTGGAAAAATGATAGAAAATGAATACAGATATTACATATATGATTTTTTGATAGGTCAACACTTATTAACAATAGATACTGTAGGAAAAAGAAGTAGAATCGATACTTTTAATATTTATGGACAATGTTCAACATTAGATGAAGAGTGGGATAAGATAACAAAATATACAGTAGATAGAGCTTTAAGAAGAAGTGGATATGTTTATGATAAATATATATTAGAACATTTTACAAATAGTGAAATAAGTGTAGAAAAAGAACCATTATTTAAAACCAATAATTATAATGATTGTATAAAGTTTTTAGCAGATTATGGTGCTAAAAATCATAATTATATGGAGAATACGGAACACATGGATTATTACAAAAAATATTTAGAAGATACAGAGGAAGAACAAGAAGAAATGGAATAGGTGAATTAGAATGAGTTATGAAAAATGTAAAAATATTATATTGAAACCAAAAACAAATCAAATATTTATTACATCAGCAACTAATAATGATAGACCTCTGCACTATTATAAAAGTGAATATACAAGGAGTGGAGCTTTAAATTTTGAAGATAAGCTATTGAATTTAATGTTAAGCATGATAGATGGTAATATTCAAATTTCTCAATTAAATAAACACACAATACCATTTGAATATGCTTTATTAAAACTAAGAAATTATTATAGAGAAAAAAACATAGACGAATATGGAGAAAAATTTGATAAAAGATATGAATTATATAATAAAGAATTATCTAAATATGTTGATGTAAATGATTTTGAAAAACGCAGAAGATTTGAACAGGATAATAGAAAGTTAGTAAATGAAATCAAAAATCAAGTATTAAGTAATTTATATAAAACAGAATTTGAATTATTTAAAAATTCAATAAAAGAAGAAATAAAAGGACAATATTATTTGAAAGATAAATTTGGAAGAACAATAGAATATATTAAAGAGACCAATCGAGGACATTCTTATAGAGCCTATGAAGAACCAAATAAAGAGTGTTTATTAGATTATAAATTAGCATATATATTGAAAGATAGGATGGGAAAAGATTATGAAATTACTAAGTTTGAAGAAAGACAAGAAAATAGGGAAAACTTTGAAGATGAGGAAGAAGAATATGAATAATAACTTTGACAAATGGTTAGATGATTTAATAGAGAAAGAAAATATTGATTTAATGAATATTTACATTATAAAAAAAGATGGAAAAAAATATGAGGTAATGATTAAACAAATAATAGATTGTTTGAAACTCTTAAATAATGAAGAAAAGGAACAAACAAGAAATACATTAGAAACAGTATTAGAAGAAAAAGGTAAAATATTAGATTGCTTAATATATTTAGGAGTAGGCTGTATGAAAATACTTGATGAAGTACATTCAGAAGAAGATGAGGAAGCTATGTAATAAATTTATATAGATTTAATTTTAAAGGAAGGAGGACAACCTAATATGGATATTAATGTAAAACATATTAATTTAACAAATGATAATAATAACATTACTAAAGGAATTGCAACAATATGTATTGATGATTGCTTTAATATTGAAGGTGTAACCGTAAAAAGAAGCAAAGAGGATAAATTATATGTGCAATTACCACAAAGATCATATTATGATAAAGAAACACAAGAAAAGAAATATAAAGATGCTTGTTATCCTACTAATAAGGAAACAAGAGAACAAATTTCACAAGTTGTTTTAGATTCATATTATGAAAAATTAGAAGAAAAGGAAAAGGCTAAAGAAGAAAATGAAAATCAAAAAAAAACTAAAAAATCCGTAAAGTCAAAAGTAAAAGATGATTTGCAAGAACAAGAGGAAGAAGAAGCAATATAGTTTTTTGCTTACATAAAAATTTTAAAAAAGGTGGACGTATAGCTGATTACACGGTATAATATAGATAGAAGGAGATGATCTTATGAAAAGGAAAATCTTAATAATATCTATATTAACAGTAATTTTGATAATTATAATAAGTGTAATCGTTTATATACAAGTCCAAAACAAAACTAAAGAGGTAGCAACCTTAGATAATAACATAAGTACAGAAGAAGAAACAGAAGAAACAAAAGATGAAAATTTAGTAACCAATGAAGAAGTTTTAGAAAATACAGAAGATAATAATGAAGAAATAACAAATGAAAATGAAGTTATAGAAACAAAAGAAGAAACTACTCAGGTAGCACAAGAAACAAAAGAAGAAAGTAATACAAAAGTTACCAATAAGAATACAAATGAAAAAACAAATGTAGAAACACCAAAGACAAATAATCAAAGTAGCACAAGTAGTGGTAATAATAAACCACAAGAAACAACAGAAGAAGAAACGAAGCAGGAAGAACCTGTAGAAGAAGTTAAAAAAGTTGACCTTTCAAAATATAGTAGATATGAAAGTGCTCTTAATGGTGGATACAAAGCATATATGAAAAGTGATAGTGAAATGACTAAACTAAGAAACTTAATAGATACTTGTATAAAAGAGTTTGGATATACCAATGTTAAAGTAGTACCAAGTAGTTCTATTGTAGGAAGTACACAAAGTTTTACAGCAAATAAAACAAATGTAGAAAATAAAGTTTATAATAGTGAATATTTTACTATATATTATTATGCAGAAGCGGAATACCACATAACAGCAAATGGTGATGAAACCATATTTCAATATAGGTCATATATAAAAGTACAGTAAACTTTCAAAAATGCTTCAAAAAACATTCATTGACGTTTACAATTCAAGATGATACAATTCTAATATCAAAAAATATAAGTATGAAAAGGAACTAGCAGATTTTCCCCTTTCAAGCTAGTTCTTTTTTTGTACTTATTTTTAATTTGAAGGAGGTATGTAAAAAATGACAAAGTCAAAAAGTAAAGTTTTAGCAACAATTTTATTGGCAATAGTTATAATGACAAACATCTTACCAGCAGGGGTAAGTTTGGCAGCTAATATTGGAGATTCCATAGGATTAACCAGTATTGGTACAGTACCATATCATTTAAGGAGTTCAAGTTTAGGTGGAAATTACATTATAACACATTTAGCAGGTTATTATGAAAATGGAAACTTTTATCCAGCATACTGTTTAAATGTTGATAAACCAGGAGTAGAAGAAACAGAAGGATATGATGTAACACTAACAGAAATTTTGAGTGATCAAGAAACTTACAATAGAGTATGGAGAACAGTTGTAGCAGGTTATCCATATAATTCTCCAGAAAGTTTAGGGGTAAGTGATTGGAGATATGCTTATCAAGCTACAAAAATGGCAGTATATTGTGCATTAGGTCAAAGTGATGTAAATAGTTTTTATGCAACAGACTCAACAGGACAACAAATAGTAGATTTAATTCACAGATTAGTAAATGAAGGACAAAATGGAACATCAACATATAGAACACCAGTAGCAAATATTGATAAATCAGGAAATATGGTATTAGAAGGGGATTACTATATTCAAAATTATACTGTAAGTTCAAATGTTGATATTAATGGTTATAATGTTGCAATAGCAAACTTCCCAGAAGGAACACTATTAACAAATACAGCAGGTGGAGGACAAAATTCTTTTGGAACAGGTGAAACATTCCAAGTTAGAATCCCTAAAAATACAGTAGAAACACAAGATATTAATGGAGTAATAAGGGTAGATGTAAATTCTAAATCTTATGCTGTATTTTATGCGACAAGTTATAATCCATCTTTACAAGACTATGCAATAACAGGTGATCCAATTTCCTTAACAAGTGCAACAAGTAATCTTACACTAAAAGCAAATACAGCTAGTATAAAAATTCATAAAGTAGATTCAGAAACTAATGAAGCGATAGAAGATACAGTTTATGAACTAACAAAAGAAGATGGAACAGTTATTGGTAGAGGAACAACAGATAGTGAAGGAAATTTAACATTTTATGAATTATATCAAGGAAATTATGTATTAAAAGAAGTAAAAAGTAATGATGACTACATAATATCACAAGAAAGTATTGATATTAGAGCAACTTATAACAAAGTAACAGAAGTAGAATTAGAAAATGAACATAAAAAAGGTAACCTTAAAGTATATAAAGTAGATAAAGACAATAATAAAGTGGCACTAGGAAATGTAGAATTTGACCTTTATAGTGAAGAGTTCCAAAAAGTTATAGGTACATATACTACTGATGTAAATGGAGAAATATATGTGGAAAATTTAAGGACTGGCGACTATAAATGGATAGAAAAGACTACAAATAAGTGGTACAACCTAGCAGGAGATACAGAAATAAAAGTAGAATGGGATAAAACAAAAGAATCTGTAATAGAAAATGAATTAAAGAAAGGTCAAATAAGAGTAATAAAAGTAGACCAAGATAATAATGAAATAAAACTAAAAGGTGTAAAATTCAACGTATTAGACGAAAATAATAATGTATTAGAAACAATAATTACAAATGATGAAGGAGAAGCAGTTACATCAAGATATGCAGTTAGAGATTTTGAAAAATTAACATTACAAGAAGTAGAAACATTAGAAAATTATAAATTAACAGAAGAACCACAAACAATAAAATTAGAAGCAAATGAAATAGTAGATGTAGTATTCCAAAATGAAAAGAAAAAAGGACAAGTAAAAGTTATTAAAATAGATGAAGATAACAATGAAATTCGACTTGAGGGAATAAAATTTAATGTTTACGATGAATCTGGAAATATTGTAGATACTCTAACAACAGATAAAAACGGAGAAGCAGTGAGCAAGAGATTACCAATAGAGCAAGAATACACAGTTCAAGAAACAAAGACTTTGGAAAACTATGTATTAACAGAAGAACCTCAAACAGTTATATTAGAAGAAGACCAAATAACAGATTTGACTTTTACAAATGAAAAGAAAAAAGGTCAGATTAAAGTAATTAAAATTGATGAAGAAAACAATGAGGTTAGACTTGAAGGTGTAGAATTTAAAATATATGATGAATCTGGAAATGAAGTAGGAACATTAGTAACAGACAAAAACGGAGAGGCAGTAAGTGAGAGATTACCAATAGACCAAACATATACAGTTCAAGAAACAAAGACTTTGGAAAACTATGTATTAACAGAAGAACCTCAGACAGTTGTTTTAGAACAAGACCAAATAACAGATTTAACATTTGAAAATGAAAAAATCAAAGGAAAAATAGAAATTACAAAAATATCTGCAGATGATAATGAACTAACAGGAGAAAAGAAAGGCACAAAATTAGATGGTGCAGTATTTGAAATTTATAATGAAAAAGACGAACTTGTAGATACTATAACAATAAAAGACGGTATTGGAACAAGTAAATTATTAGAATATGGTAATTACTATATAAAAGAAGTAAATAGTGGATCAGATAATTATTTATTAAATACTGAAAAGTATGATATAGAAATTAGAGAACACATGAAAACTATACCAATTACTATTGAAAATACAAGTGTAGATATTGGTTTAGATATAGAAAAAAATGGTGTAGAACAAGCACAACCAAATGATGAAATTAAATATAGTTTTAATAGTTTAAAAAATACTTCTAATGTACCATTAGATAATTTCACATGGACAGACAATTTACCTTATGAATATGTTAGAATTACAAAGTTATTCACAGGAACATATAATGAAGATTTAGATTATGTAGTAAAATACAAAACAAATAAATCAGAAGATTATATAGAATATGGAACATATAATACTCAAAAGAATAACTATATAGACTTTACTACTGTTGAATTAGCAGAAGATGAATATATTACAGACTTTAAGGTAGAGTTTGAAACTGTAATGCCTGGATTTGAAGCAGTAGAAAAACCATTTATATTTGCAAAAGTATTGCCAACAGTTGAGCCAGATGATAGATGGGTAAATTATACAAGTCTAACAGGAAATTATAAAGAACATGAATTAGAAGATAAAGCAGAGTGGCCTACAATTTCTTATGGTAAAAAGTTAGAAATTAAAAAACTTCCAAGAACAGGGTTTTAATATAATTTAATAGTAATTGATTTTGAGCCAGAGTAGTTTTTTTAATTACTTTGGCTTTTTTTGTGCAATTTTTTAAATTATATGTTATAATGCAACATGGAGGAAGAAGAAAAATGACGATGCAGTTTGTAACTGATTATATTGACAAGAAATTAAAAGAAAATGAAAACTTTATACGATATACCTTTTATGAGTTAAGAGTGAAAAACAATTTATCTGAAGAAGATGTAGATGAATTTTTAAGAATAAATAGAGATTATTTTGAAAATAAAGGCTATAAAGTATATTTCACAAATGCAAGATTTACTTACCAAAATGCTAATAGACTTGTGCAACCAAACGAACTAATGATAGCAATAAAGGAAGAATAAAGAAAGGAATAAAAAAATGAGCATTGATGATATATTTAATAAAGAAGAAATAGAATTAATTTCTAAAAATATCAAAATTGAAAATAGAATTTATACTAAGGATGAACTTAGATTACTTAGAAGTAATATAATTGATGGTATATTTAGCAAAAGTTCTAAAAATGGCGATTTGCAGAAAGCAAATGAAGAATTTTATGATATAATTGAAAAAATTGATAAAGTATGCAGTTAAATATATTGTATTTTATAAGAGGTGCTATATGAAAAGAAAAGTGTTTGAAGTAGTTAAACTAAAAAGTGGAGATATGGCAACAATTATAGGAATAGACAAAGATTCTTATAAAGTAGAAATAGTTGGCAAAAATGGAAAAAGAAAAGAAATAACAGAAATTAGCGAAAATGATATTGACGAGGTCATCATTTCAAAATAAATAAAAACAAAATAACATTCACAAAAGATAAAACAGCAAGGAGTGAGGAATGTTATGGATAAGAAAATATATAAAGAAGCAAATCAATTTGAAACTGAAACTAATATAAATGTTTTATATAAAGAACAAGTTATATCAGTTTATACAAATAAGGTTGATTTACAAAGAAAATTAAATAAAGTGTTAGGAGAACCTACAAAAGAATATAAAATGAAAAGGTCCATAAGTGGTAGTGTATGGAAGATACCATTTAAAGATAAAACTAAAATTAGAAACCTAATGTTAAAAGCTAATATATTTGAATTATAGAAGAAAGGAGAATTTATATATGTCAAGTTGGAAGTGTCCTAAATGTGGAAATGAAGAATTTGAAAAAGACCAGTTACAAGCTACTGGAGGTAATTTTTCAAAAGTTTTTAATGTTCAAAACAAAAAATTTATCACAATAAGTTGTACTAAATGTGGATATACAGAATTGTATAAAGAAGAAACATCAGCAGGAATGAATATATTGGACTTCTTGATGAATTAAAATATTAAGAAAAAAATGGGAGGAAACAGTAATGAATAATATAATAGAAGTTGAAAATTTAAGTAAAGAATATAAAAAATTAAAAGCAATAGATAATTTATCATTTGAAGTACATGAAGGAGAAATTTTAGGACTTCTTCGGACCAAATGGTAGTGGAAAATCAACAACAATAAATTGCATATTATCATTACTAAATTTTAGCAAAGGAAGTATAAAGATATTTGGTAAAGAAATGAAACCAGATGCCTATGATATAAAATCAAAGATTGGTGTAGTATTCCAAGATGTGGCAGTATTTGAAGAATTAACAGTATATGACAATATAGATTATTTTTGTGGATTATATATAAAAGATAAAAAATTAAGGAAACAATATATAGAAGATGCAATAGAATTAGTGGGTTTAGAAGAATTTAAAAAATTTTATCCAAAACAATTATCTGGAGGTTTGCTTAGAAGATTAAATATTGCTTGTGGAATAGCACATAAACCAAAACTAATATTTTTAGATGAGCCAACAGTAGCAGTAGATCCACAAAGTAGAAATAATATATTAGATGGAATAAAAAAATTAAGAGATAATGGAGCAACAATTATCTACACAACACACTATATGGAAGAAGTAGAAATTATTTGTGATAGAATTATTATTTTAGATAAAGGTAAAATATTAGCAACAGGAACAAGTGATGAATTAAAAGAACTTGCTAAAATAGAAGAAAAAATAACAGTTGAAATAAATGAATTACAAGAAAATTATATAGAAGATATTAAAAAATCAAAAAATGTAGATGAAGTAAAATATACTAATAGTTTGTTACTAGTTACATATACAAAAGGAAAAAACAATCTTGTAGAGCTTATGGAATATTTGAAAGAAAACAAGATTAAATATAACAAAATTTATTCAGAAAGACCAACATTGAATGATGTATTCCTAGAACTTACAGGAAAGGAGCTTAGAGATTAATGTTTATACATAATTTTATTTATAGTTTTAAAACGCTTTTTAAAAACAAAGCACTCATCTTTTGGACATTTGCATTTCCTATAATTCTTGGTACATTTTTTAATATGGCATTTTCTAATATTGAAAATAGTGAAAAATTAGATATTATACAAATTGCAATAATTGATAATGAAGAATTTAAAAATAATGAAATATTAAAAAAATCATTTGAAGAATTAAGCAATGAATCAAATGAAGAAAGAATGTTTAATACACAATATGTAACAGAAGAAAAAGCAAAAGAATTACTAGAAAATGATGAAATAGTAGGTTATCTAAAAGT
>ERZ1643249.4170-NODE-4170-length-12292-cov-6.553404_pt1 | contig 12292 bp, 10 predicted proteins | sample MGYA00579263_ERZ1643249 | MGnify/ENA primary metagenome ERZ1643249 (study PRJEB29033, sample SAMEA4952264) | chicken gut metagenome | biome: Broiler Chicken; feature: Gastrointestinal Tract; material: Caecum | place: Ireland | collected 2018 | study: Broiler...
TCAGGCAGACCTTGTGGCTTTGCAGCGCCTCGCGCACCTGGGCGCTCACGTCCTCGTTCCACTCCATGACCTGGTGCAGCACTTTGATCTCCATTTATACATCCACCTCCAGGCTTTCCACCAGAAATTCCCGGCCCGAAAGCCGGTGCAGGTCCACGCTGCCGCACGCCGGGCAGGCGATGTGCCGCCGGTCGATCTCGCTGACCTGGCCGCAGGCGCGGCACTGCACCCGCAGCGGCAGGGTGCGGGCCTCGATCTTCGCCCCCTCGGCGATGGTGCCCTTTGCCAGCACGTCCAGGTACATCTGCACGCAGTCGGACACCACGCCGGAAAAAGGGCCCAGCGTCAGCCGGATGGCCCGGATGCGGCGGGCATGCTGTACGGCGGCGGCGTCCAGCGCGATCTTTAGGATGCTTTGGGTGATGGCCAGCTCGTGCATGGGGCGCAGACTCCTTTCCCTGCCGTCTTGGGCCGCGCCGGACTGCGCGGCCTGCGTATGCTATTATAGCACCCCGCCGGCAAAAATGCCATAAGTTCCGGCCCGGCCGCCGGGGCCGGCGCCCGGCGGGGAACGCCGCTTTTTGGGGGATAAAATGCAGGAAACACGACGCCCGCAAAATTTTATCTCCCTTTCTTTACTTTGCGTTCAAACTATTGTAAAATAACTCTGATATAGTTCTCTTTGCACAAGCTCTGAAATTTTACAGGCGGAGGAATCGGAACATGGCAGTAAAATACAAACGTGTCCTGCTCAAGGTCAGCGGCGAGGCCCTGGCCGGCGCCAAGGGCTCCGGCTTTGACGAGGGCGTCATCGCCGGCATCTGCGGCGGCATTGCCCAGGCGTACCGGGCCGGCGCCCAGATCGGCATCGTGGTGGGCGGCGGCAACTTCTGGCGCGGCCGTTCCAGCGGCAAAATGGACCGCATGGACGCCGACAAGATCGGCATGCTGGCCACCGTGATGAACGCCCTGGCCCTGAAGGACGCCCTGCGCCAGGCCGGCGTGCCGGCGGTCGTTATGACCAGCGCCGTCATGCCCCAGGTGGCCGAGCCCTTTACCAGCGACAAGGCCATCGCCGCGCTGGAGGCCGGCCAGGTGGTGGTGTTCGGCGGCGGCACCGGCAACCCCATCTTCTCCACCGATACCGCCAGCGCCCTGCGCGCGCTGGAGATCAGCGCCGACATCATGCTCAAAGCCACCATGGTGGACGGCGTTTACGACAAGGACCCCCACCGCTACCCCGACGCGGTGCGCTACGACACCCTGACCTTCACCCGCGTGCTGGACGAGCGGCTGGCCGTGATGGACTCCACCGCCGCCACCCTCTGCCGGGACAACGGCCTGCCCATCCTGGTGTTCGACCTGGCCGACCCGGAAAACATCGCCCGCGCCGTCAGCGGCGAGCAGGTGGGCACCCTGGTGCAGGAGTGACCCCCGCGCGGCGGCCGCGATCCCGCCGGCAGACGCGCTGCGCAAAACCATGAACCTGCGGGCGGCCGCGCCGCCCCGATATACAAATCAAGAACCAAAAGGAGCAACCGCCATGAGCAGCACCACCAAGATCTACGAAGAAAAGATGAACAACTGCGTTTCCCACCTGACCCGCGAGCTGGGCGCCATCCGCGCCGGCCGCGCCAACCCGGCCGTGCTGGACAAGCTGGTCGTTGACTACTACGGCGCGCCCACCCCGGTCAACCAGGTGGCGGCCGTGGCCGTGGCCGAGGCCCGCATCCTGACCATCACCCCCTGGGACGGCAAGCTGGTCAAGGCCATCAGCAAGGCCATCCAGCAGAGCGACATCGGCATCAACCCCATCGACGACGGCCACACCATCCGCCTGGTGTTCCCCGCGCCCACCGAGGAGCGCCGCAAGCAGCTGGCCAAGGATGTCCAGAAGCTGGGCGAGGAGAGCAAGGTGGCGGTGCGCAACGTCCGCCGCGACGCCATGGACAAGTTCAAGGCCATGAAGAAGGCCGGCGAGCTGACCGAGGACGACCAGAAGAACCTGGAGGAGGAGACCCAGAAACTCACCGACAAGTTCGTCAAGAAGATCGACGCCATCTGCGAGGAGAAAAACAAGGAGATCATGGAGGTGTGACCCCTCTCTGTCTCTGCCGGCAGCCGCCGCGGCCTTTGTGCCGCGCTGGCTGCTGTTTTCCGCCGCATCGGGCGGCAAGTATGCGCCGGACGGCGCATAGGTATCTGGTAAACGGGGAGCAAGCAGCGGATGGCTTTGCCGCCGGCAGCGGCCGGGGCAGGGGGCTTTTTCTGCGCGCTCCCATCAGGGCGAACGGCGTCTGTTTGGCCTGCCGTCTGCCGCCCTGCGCGCTTGGCGCGCGGCGGCTGCGGCGGCCTGTGGGGCAGGCGGCAGCGGCTCCGCCCGTGAAAGGAATCCTGCCCTATGAAGACCCGTATTCTGACCGCAGCCATCGGCCTGGTGGTGCTGGCGGTCGTGCTGCTGTTTTTCAACACCCCGCTGTTTGACCTGGTGGTGGCCGCTGTCTGCCTGATCGGCGTGCACGAGGCGTTTGCCGCCATGGGCTTTGGCAAAAAACAGTGGTATCTGTATGTGCTGGCCATCCCGTACACGCTGCTGGTCATGCTGTCCAACGGCCTGCCCTTCCGGGCAATGGTGCTGCCGGCCACCTTTATCCTGATGCTGATTTTGTGCTGCTGCCTGATCGCCAACAGCCGCACGCTGGATTTCGGCAAGCTCAGCGGCTATTTGTTTTTCAGCGCGGTCATCGTGCTGTGCTTCTACTCGCTGGTCTACCTCAAACGCTGCCTGCCGGTGGAGACCTACCAGTACGACGCCGTCTACTTTATTCTGCTGACCCTCTGCTTCGCCTGGGGCGGGGACAGTACCGCCTACTTTGTGGGCCGTTTCTTCGGTAAACACAAGCTGGCGCCCGTCGTCAGCCCCAACAAGACGGTGGAGGGCGCCGTGGGCGGCGTGCTGGGCAGCGTGGTGCTGGGCGTGGCGGCCACCGCCATCTATCAGGCGGTGTCGGGGCGGTTCGTTTCGCTCACCGTCGAGGTCAACGTCAAGCATTATCTGCTGATCGCGCTGCTGGGCGTGTTCGCGTCGATCCTGGGCATCCTGGGCGACCTGTTCGCCTCGGCTATTAAGCGGCAGGTGGGCCTGAAGGACTACGGCACCATCTTCCCCGGCCACGGCGGCATCCTGGACCGGTTCGACAGCGTCATGTTCGTGGCGCCCTTCGTCGCCTTTATCGTGCGGTATTTCTTCTATTTTCTGCGCTGATGCGCAAGACCAACAGGGAAGGGGAATGACAGCCATGCCCCAGGCACAGGCTAAGACCATCACGCTGCTGGGCTCCACCGGGTCAATCGGCACCCAAAGCCTGGACGTTGCCCGCGCCCAGGGCTACCGGGTGTTCGGCCTGGCGGCCAACCGCCAGGTGGAGCTGCTGGCCCGGCAGATCGCCGAGTTTCACCCCCGGTACGCCGCCGTGGCGGACCCGGACGCATACGACAAGCTGGAGGCCATGCTGGCCGGCCAGCCCGACGCCCCCAAACTGCTGAAAGGCCCCGAGGGCCTGCGCGCCCTGGCCGCCATGGACGGCCCCGACGTGGTGCTCAACGCCGTGGTGGGCATTGCGGGCCTGGCGGCGTCGCTGGCCGCCGTTGAGAGCGGCCATGACCTGGCCCTTGCCAACAAGGAAAGCCTGGTCACCGGCGGCCACCTGGTCACCGATGCGGTGCGCCGCTGCGGCGTGCACCTGCTGCCGGTGGACAGCGAGCATTCGGCCATCTTTCAGTGCCTGCAGGACGCGGCCTCGGCCAAACGGCTGGAGAAAATTTTGCTCACCGCGTCGGGCGGCCCCTTCTACGGCATGACCGCAGCCGAGCTGAAAGGCAAGACGAAGGCCGACGCCCTCAAGCACCCCAACTGGAACATGGGCGCAAAAATCACCATCGACTCGGCCACCCTGATGAACAAGGGGCTGGAACTGATCGAGGCGGTGTGGCTGTTCGGCCTGCCGGAGGATAAGATCCAGATCGTCGTCCAGCGGGAGAGCGTCATCCACTCGGCGGTGCAGTTTGCCGACCACTCGGTCATCGCCCAGCTGGGCGTGCCGGATATGCGCATCCCCATCCAGTACGCGCTGACCTGGCCCGACCGCCTGCCCGGCCCCGCGCCGGAGCTGGATTTTGCCGCCCTGACCAAACTGACCTTCGGCACCGCGGACGAGGAGACCTTCCGCTGCCTGGCCGCCTGCAAAAAGGCCATCCGCAAAGGCGGGCTGGCCCCCTGCGCCGCCAACGGCGCCAACGAGGAGGCCGTGCGGCTGTTTTTGCAGGATAAGATCGGCTTTCTGGACATCGGCCGCCTGGTGGAGGGCGTTGTGGACAGCGACGGCTTCGGCGGCGACTACACGCTGGCCGACGTCTACGAGTGCGACAAAATGGCGCGCGCTTACGTTCTTTCTCATCTGTGACCCTGCCCGCGCGGCCCGCACACGCCGGCCGCGCGCTTGCTTTTTTGCGAGGTGAATATGACAGCTTTGCTCACCATTGTGGCCGCCATCCTTGTGTTCGGCATCGTCGTGCTGGTACACGAGTGGGGGCATTTCCGCGCCGCCCGGCGCTGCGGCGTCCGGGTGGAGGAATTTGCCATCGGCTTCGGCCCGGCCGTCTGGAAACACACCGGCAAGGACGGCACGCTGTACAGCATCCGCCTGCTGCCGCTGGGCGGCTACAACATGATGGCCGGCTACATCGACCCCAACGATCTGGAGGAGGACGAGTCCGGCCGCATCCGGGTCCGCCCGGACGCCGAAAGCCAGCCCCCGATCAAAAAGCCCAGGGGTGCGCCGGTCCTGCCCGACGCCATCGACGGCAAGACCTACCCGGAAGCCACGGCGGGGCAGCGGTTTTTTATCATTGCCAGCGGCGCGCTGATGAACTTTGTGCTGGGCTTTGTGCTGCTGGTCATCCTGGTGTGTATGCAGGATGCCATCACCAGCAAGATCATCTACGGCTTTTCGGACGGCGCGCTCAGCCAGCAGACCGGCCTGCAGGCCGGGGATGAGATCGTGGCGGTCAACGGCCATTACTGCTTTACCGCCAACGACATCGTCTACGAGCTGCAGCGCACCGAGAACTACACCGCTGATTTCACCGTTATGCGCAGCGGCGAGATTACCCAGGTGCCCGGCGTCCAGTTTGCCACCCGCACCGACGAAAACGGTAACACCACCATGGTGCTGGATTTCACCGTCTACGGCATCGCCAAAACGCCCAAAACGGTGATCCGGGCGGCCTTCAACAACTTTATGTACTATGCGCGGGTCATCCTGCGCAGCTTTGTCGATCTGGTCACCGGCCGGGTGGGCGTCACCGAGCTGTCCGGCCCGGTGGGCATCGTCAGCGCCATCGGCACGGCGGTCAGCTACGGGCTGGCGGACGTGCTCAGCCTGGCGGCGCTGATCACCGTCAATCTGGGCATCTTCAACCTGCTGCCCATCCCCGGTCTGGACGGCTGCAAGCTGATCTTCATCGCCATCGAGGGCGTTTCCGGCCATGCCGTGCCGGAAAAAGTCCAGGGGGCCATCAACGCCGCCGGCATGATCCTGCTGCTGTTGTTGATGGTGTTTGTCACCTTCCAGGACGTCAACCGCTTTTTGTGACGCCGTCCCGCCTGCCGGCGCAGGGATCTTGCGGCCGGGACGCGGCGGCGTCATGGATCTTCCGCCATACTGCAAGAAAGGAGGACCCCTATGCCCAAGCGCAAACTGAAACGGGTCGTCAAAATCGGAAACATCGCCATCGGCGGCAATCACCCCATTGCCGTGCAGACAATGCTCAACGTGCCGGTCAAGGACATTGCCGGCAATGTGGCCCAGGCCAAACGGGTGGCCGAGGCCGGCTGCCAGATCGTCCGCGTCACGGTGCCTGCCCCGGAGGACGCCGCGGTGGTGGCCGCCATCAAGGAGGCGGTGGACATCCCCGTGGTGGCGGACATCCACTTCAACTACAAGGCGGCCCTGGCCGCGCTGGACGCCGGCGCCGACAAGATCCGCATCAACCCCGGCAACATCGGCGCCGACGAGAATGTCAAGGCGGTGGCCGACGCCTGCAACGCAAAAAATGTGCCCATCCGCATCGGCGTCAACGGCGGCAGCCTGGAAAAGCACATTCTGGCCAAGTACGGCGCCCCGGTGCCGCAGGCCATGGTGGAAAGCGCCCTCTACCACATCCGCCTGCTGGAAAAGCACGATTTCACCAACATTGTGGTTTCCATCAAATCCTCCAACGTGCCCCGCATGATGGCCGCCTACCGCCTGCTCAGCGACCAGTGCGATTACCCGCTGCATGTGGGCGTTACCGAGGCCGGCACCGCCCGCATGGGCCTGATCAAGTCCGGCATGGGCATCGGCGGGCTGCTTTTGGAGGGCATCGGCGACACGCTGCGCGTTTCCCTCACCGACGAGCCGGAAGCCGAGGTCCGCGCCGGGTTCGACATTCTGCGCGCGGCAGGCTATGCGGTGGCCGGCCCGGAGATCATCAGCTGCCCCACCTGCGGCCGCACCCAGTACCCCATGACCGAGATCGCCAACGAGGTCGAACGCCGCCTGCAGGCCGAGCATTTCCAAAAGCCGCTCAAGATCGCTATCATGGGCTGCATCGTCAACGGCCCCGGCGAGGCCTCCGACGCCGACATCGGCATTGCCGGCGGCAGGGACGAGGCGCTGCTGTTCATCCGCGGCGAAAAGATCCGCATGCTCAAGGGCGATATCGTCGGCCAGCTGCTGGAGGAGATCCACAAGCTGTAAGCGGGGGAGAGATGCGCCGTGGACCTTGTGCTGGAATTCGTTCTTGAACTGCTGGGCGCAGTTTGCGAGGCCGTCGCCGCCCTCTACCCGCCCTTGCAGGCTGCGCTGCTGGTGTTTGGCGCTTTGCTGTTCGGCTTTTGCAGCTATGTCTTTTTTGATACCGCAAACCCGGCCGGCGGCATTGTGTTCTCGGTGTTCGGCGCGGTCTGCCTGGCTCTGCTGGTTTGCGGCCTTGTGAAAGGCAGTTTCCGAAAGCTGGATACCCGCAGCAATCCCGGCCGCCGCAGGCGGAAGTGACCCGGCCAGGCAGGGGAGAGCTTGCCTGACATGCCGCCGTTCCATTTCTTTATATTTTTTGAAAGTCAAACCAAAAAGGAGCCGCCTTGAAACCCTTTGTCACCCAGGTCTGGCCGCAGTTTACGGCCGACGCACAATTCAATGCCTGCTTCGGGCAGGTGCTGGTGGAGCGTGTTGAGCTTTACCGCACCGCCCGCAGGGTCGTTATCTGCCTGCGCAGCGCCGAGCCGTTGGACGGCGCGCTGTGCGGGCGCCTTGCCGCGTCGCTGGAGCCGGTGTTCGAGGGCTACGAGCTGACTTTGAAAAACTACTTCAACTACGGTGCCATCACCCCCGACGCCGCCCGCCAGCTCATCGAGGAGCTGAAAGCCGAGGGCCTGCCCGTCAACGGCTTTCTGGACAAGTCCCCCATCGCCATCGAAAACGGCGAGATCATTGTCCACGTGGCCGCCGGCATGAACATCCTGGAAAGCATCGATTTCCCCCGCCGCCTGGCCGAGCGCATCCAGGAGCGCACCGGCACCCTGCCCATCGTGCGCATGGCCGCCACCGGCAAGACCATGGCTCCGGAGGAGTTTGAACGCTACGTCCAAAGCAAGGCCCCGGCCGTCCAGTTCGAGGCCAAGAAGGACCTGCCGCCCATCCAGGTGCAGGGCCTGGACCTGGCGGACAAGCCGGTCAAGGTGTTCCACGGCAAATACTTCAAGCCCGCCGACCTGCGCCCCCTCAACGACCTGGGCGACGGCGGCAAGATCACCGTCTGGGGCGACGTGTTTGCCACCGAGATCAAGGGCAGCCGCCGCAAGATCTATTTCACCTCCATCACCGACTACACCGGCTCGGTCAACGTCAAGATGATCGGCGACGACGGCGCCGACATGAGCAAGTGGGAGTCCATCAAGCCGGGCACCACCTTTATCGTCCGCGGCGACTACAGCTACGACAAGTACGAGCGCGACTATGTGCTGTACCCCTACGACATCCTGCAGGTGGAGCGCAAGGCGCGGGAGGATACCGCGCCCGAAGGCCAGCGCCGGGTGGAGCTGCACCTGCATACCAAGTCCAGCGCAATGGACGGTTTCTGCGACCCCGGCAAGATCGTCCGCCTGGCCCACAGCATGGGCCACCGGGCCGTCGCCATCACCGACCACGGCGTCTGCCAGGGCTACCCGGAGGCCATGCTGGCCACCGACGACATCCACAAAAAGGACCCCAGCTTCAAGCTGATCTACGGCTGCGAGGCCTACTTTGTGGACGACATGATCCCCGCCGTCTACGGCGGCAGGGAACAGCCCCTGACCGGCAGCTTTGTCATCTTTGACACCGAGACCACCGGCCTGAACACCGCCACCGACCAGATGACCGAGATTGGCGCCGTCTATGTGGAAAACGGCAAGATCACCGACAAGCGGTTTTCCACCTTTGTCAACCCCGGTATGCCCATCCCCGCCAGGGTGGTGGAGCTGACCGGCATCAACGACGCCATGGTGGCCGACGCCCCCACCCCCGACGAGGCCATCCGCGCCTTCAAGGAGTTCTGCGGCGACAACATCCTGGTGGCCCACAACGCCAACGGCTTTGATATGCTGATCCTCCGCCACGCCGCCGAGCGGGCGGGCTTCGCCTTTGACAACACCTACATCGACACCGTGCCCATGGCCCAGGCGCTGTTCCCCGGCCTGCACAACTACAAGCTGGACACCATCAACAAGCACCTGGAGATCCCGCCCTTCAACCACCACCGCGCCGTGGACGACGCCATGGCCCTGGCCCGCATTTTTGAAAAGATGCTGGAGGATCTGGCCGAGAAGGACATCCACACCGTCGCCGGCATCAACACCGGCCTGGGCGGCAACAAAGAGGTGCTGAAGAAAAAGTATTACCACCTGATCATCCTGGTCAAAAACCAGATCGGGCTGAAAAACCTCTACCGCATCGTCAGCGCCGCCCATACCCAGTATTTCTTCAAAAAGCCCCGCGTGCCCCGCAGCCTGCTGAACAAGTACCGCGAGGGCCTGCTGCTCAGCTCCGCCTGTGAAGCGGGCGAGCTTTACAGGGCCATCGTCGCCGGCAAGAGCCACGACGAGCTGCTCAAGATCGCCGACTACTACGACATCCTGGAAGTCCAGCCCCTGGGCAACAACGAGTTCATGGTCCGCAACGGCCAGGTGGACTCCATCGAGAAGGTCATGGCCTTCAACCGCACCGTCATTCAGCTGGGCGAGGAACTGCACAAGCCGGTCATCGCCACCGGCGACGTGCATTTCCAGGAGCCGGAGGACGCGGCCTACCGCGCCATCCTGCAGGCCGGCAACGGCTTTAAGGACGCCGACCATCAGGCGCCGCTGTTCTACCGCACCACGCCGGATATGCTGGAGGCGTTCAGCTACCTGCCCAAAGAGAAAGCCTACGAGATCGTGGTGACCAACCCCAACAAGATTGCCGCCACCATCGACAACAACCTCCGCGCCATCCCCAAGGGCACCTACCCGCCCTCCATCGAGGGCGCCGAGGACCAGCTGCGCGAGGCCACCTGGCACCATGCCTCCCGCGACTACGGCAACCCCGTGCCGGAGCTGCTGCGCGAGCGGCTGAAAAAGGAGCTGGACTCCATCTGCGGCCACGGCTACGCGGTCCTGTACGTCATTGCGGTCAAGCTGGTGGCCTACTCCAACGCCGGCGGCTATCAGGTGGGCAGCCGCGGCTCGGTGGGGTCCTCGGCCGTGGCCCACTTCTCCGGCATTTCCGAGGTCAACAGCATGCCGCCCCACTACCTCTGCCCCGAATGCAAGCACAGCGAGTGGATCACCGACGGCAGCGTGGCCGACGGCTTTGACCTGCCGGACAAAAACTGCCCCGTCTGCGGCACCGCCATGATCATGGAGGGCCATGACATCCCCTTCGAGACCTTTTTGGGCTTTTACGGCGACAAGGAGCCGGACATCGACCTGAACTTCTCCGGCGAGTATCAGTCCCACGTCCACCGCTATACCGAGGAACTCTTCGGCAAAGAGAACGTCTTCAAGGCGGGCACCGTCTCTGGCCTGCAGGACAAGACCGCCTACGGCTATGTCAAAAAGTACCTGGAGGAGCGGGGCCGCACTGTCAACCGCGCCGAGGAGAACCGCCTGTGCATCGGCTGCACCGGCGTCAAGCGCACCACCGGCCAGCACCCCGGCGGCATGGTCGTCGTGCCGGATACCTTCGACATCTACGATTTCTGCCCCATCCAGCACCCCGCCGACGACGTCAAGGGCGGCCTGCTGACCACCCACTTTGAATTTAAGTACCTGCACGACACGCTGCTCAAGCTGGACGAGCTGGGCCACGATGTGCCCACCTTCTATAAGTATTTCGAGGAGTATTCCGGCATCCCCATCGACTCGGTGCCGATGAACGACGCCAAGGTGTACAGCCTGCTGACCTCGCCGGAGGCGCTGGGCGTTACGCCGGAGCAGATCGGCAGCCAGACCGGCACCTTCGGCATCCCGGAAATGGGCACCAACTTTGTCCGCGGCATGCTGCTGGAAGCCCAGCCCAAAAGCTTTTCTGACCTGATCCAGATCTCCGGCCTGTCCCACGGCACCGACGTCTGGACCAACAACGCCGACGAGCTGATCCGCAATAAGACCTGCACCATCTCGGAGGTCATCGGCTGCCGCGACAGCATCATGCTTTACCTGCTGCGCAAGGGCCTGGAGCCCAAGATGGCCTTTGACATCATGGAGGCCGTGCGAAAAGGCAAGGTGGCCAAGGGCGGCTTCCAGCCCGGCTGGGAGGAAGCCATGCGGGAGCACGACGTGCCCGACTGGTATATCGAATCCTGCCGCAAGATCAAGTATATGTTCCCCAAGGCCCACGCCGTCGCCTACCTGATGGCGGCCATCCGGCTGATGTGGTTCAAGATCTACCAGCCGCCGGTGTTCTATGCGGTCTACTTCACCGTCCGCGGCGAGGACATCGACTACGAGGCCGCCATCGGCGGCGTCCGCGTGGCGCAGGACCATATCCGCGAGGTCAACCAGCGCCTGCGCGAGGAGAAAAACGCCAAGGACGAGGATACCCTGGTCAGCCTGCAGATCGTCAACGAGATGCTGCAGCGCGGCTACAGGTTTTTGCCCATCGAGCTGGGCAAGAGCCGTGCCAGCAAGTACGTCGTCGAGGACGGCAAGGTGCGCCTGCCCTTCACCGCGCTGAAAGGCGTGGGCGAAACGGCGGCCATCGCGCTGGAAAAGGCCACCATCGACGGGCAGGAGTATATCTCCATCGAGGAGCTGCAGCAGGCCAGCGGCGTCTCCAGCGCCATCATGGAAAAGCTGCGGGACGCAGGCGCCCTGGGCAACCTGCCCGATACCAGCCAGGTCAGCTTCTTTAATATGTAATACGTACCCCCGGCCCGGCGCAGCCTGGCGGGGGAGAGAGCCGGGGCCCGCGGCGCTGCGCCGCAGACCAAACGGCAGCGCAAGGAGAGATGCTATGAAAGTGAAATGGCTGCCCGTATCCCTGATCATTCTGCCCTACCCCTGCCTGGCGGTCACGGCCTGGCTGTTTGCCTGGCAGGGCACGCTGGACGGCAGCCTGCTGCCGCTGGCGGCGCTGGCCGCTGCCGGCACGGTGCCCAACAGCGCCTATGCGCTGTGGCTTTCCGCCCGCCCCCAGGCAGAGACAGAGCTGCTGACCTGGGCGCGCCGGGTCAAGCTGGGGCATGTGCCGCTGTATCTGCTGTCGCTGGCGCTGTGTATTGCGCTGGCTGTCACGGTGGTGGGGCTGCTGGTGGTGCCGGTGGTGCTGGTGGCAATGTACGCGGCGCTGCTGCCGGCATCGCTGTATGCGCTGGCGGCGCTGCGCCTGGCCAGAGAGCGGGGCGCGCTGGAAAAAGGCGAGGCGCGCCTGCACACCCTGCAGCTGTTTGTGCCGGGGCTGGACATTATCGCGGTCATGGAACTGCATGCCCGCCTGCATCCGCCCGCAGAGGAAGAAAACTGACCGGTCAGGGGTGCAAAAACCGCGCCCTGACGCGGCAAAACGGCAGGGTAAAAAAACAGAAAAAAATTGTGCAGAAAGTGTTGACAAGCGGGCCAAAATGCGGTAAAATAACACACGTCGCCCGGAGAGAGCCGAGCAAAGCTAAACTCTCCACAATGCGGCCGTAGCTCATCTGGTAGAGCGCCACCTTGCCAAGGTGGAGGTAGCGA
>ERZ1643249.4172-NODE-4172-length-12290-cov-4.232938_pt1 | contig 12290 bp, 14 predicted proteins | sample MGYA00579263_ERZ1643249 | MGnify/ENA primary metagenome ERZ1643249 (study PRJEB29033, sample SAMEA4952264) | chicken gut metagenome | biome: Broiler Chicken; feature: Gastrointestinal Tract; material: Caecum | place: Ireland | collected 2018 | study: Broiler...
ATAATGTCAATCAGCTGGACCAATATCTTTTGAAATATGCTATCAATAGAGAACGCATCTATGATATTATTGAAAAACCTATTGGCAGTTTAGACAACAATAATTGCATAAGGGACGATAAACTCAATGCTTATGTAAACATTATCTACGGTTGCAATAAATTTTGCACATATTGTATTGTTCCATACGTTAGAGGTAGAGAAAAGAGTAGAACAGCACAGGATATATATAACGAAGTAAAAGATTTAGTTCAAAACCAAGGTTATAAATACATTACATTATTGGGTCAAAATGTCAATTCATATGGCAAAGATTTGAAAGATAAGATGTCTTTTAAAATCAAATTTATGACATCGCATCCTATGGATTTGGGTGACGATTTAATAAAGGTTATGAAAAAAGAAGACAAGGTGGCAAAAGCACTTCACTTGCCAGTACAATCAGGAAGTAGTAGAATACTTGCAAAAATGAATCGACATTATGATATTAAACATTATATGTCAATTATCAAGAAACTAAAACATGCAATACCAAATATTGCTTTGTCCACAGATATTATAGTAGGTTTTCCAGGTGAGACTGAAAAGGACTTTAATCAGACCTTGAAACTACTAAAAAAAGTAAAATATGACCAAGTCTTTGCTTTCATGTATTCAAAACGCACTGGTACACCTGCGGCAACTTTTGAAGGACAGATTGATGATAAGGAAAAAAATATTAGATTAAATAAATTATTACGTTTACAAAAATTAATTCAAAAAGACCAAATCAAAAAATATTTTAATAAGACTTATGATTGTTTAATTAGACATATCAATGGAGTAGCGGTTGGAATAACAGATGGAGGGAAAGAAGTCTATATACCTAACTATAAATATGTTAATCAAAATTATTTTGCAAAAGTAAAAATTGAAAACATTCGTAATCATAAATTATCAGGAGTAATCAAATGATAAAACAAAAAAATGAAAATAAAAAAGAAAAACTATCTCCTATGATGGTTCAATATTTAGCGACTAAGGAGCAATACAAAGATTGCATATTATTTTATAGATTGGGTGATTTCTATGAAATGTTTTATGACGATGCAGTTCTTGCAAGTAGAGAATTAGATTTAACATTGACAGGTAAAGATTGTGGTACAAACGAACGAGCTCCAATGTGTGGGATTCCATATCATGCCTATGAATCTTATGCTCAAAAGTTAATAGAAAAAGGCTACAAAGTTGCAATTTGTGAACAGATGGAAGAACCTGGTAAAAAATTGGTCAGACGTGATGTAGTACGCATCATCACACCTGGCACTGTTATTGATAGTTCAATGTTGAATGAAACCAGCAATTCATATATAATGTGTATATATAAAAATAAAAACACAATATCTTATGCTTATAGCGATATAAGCACAGGAGAAATTAATGTAGGAGAATATACTGGCAGTAATTACAAAAATTATATTAATGACCAAATTGTTAGAGTTATGCCATCTGAAATAATTTGTAATAGTGAAACTAAGGAAATTTCTAATGATTTATTATGTGTCCAATCTAATGATAAGTTTAGATTTAATGTATATTATGATTGGGCATTTAATTATTCAGATGCAGAAAAGATGTTATTAAAACAATATAATATTGATTCAATAAAAGGATATGATTTTGATTCTAAGAATTGCATTATTGTAGTTGGAGCATTACTTGAATATTTTAAAGAGACGCAGAAAAGAGAATTAAAACATTTGAAAATGCCAAGGCTTATTCGTGATGAACAATTTATGTATGTTGATACTAATACTAGAAGAAATTTAGAGATTGAAACGACTATGCGTGACAATTCTAAATATGGTAGTTTGTTATGGGTATTGGATAACACTTGCACCAATGGTGGTTCACGTATGCTCAGGAACTGGGTTAGACAACCTCTTCAAGATAAAAATCAAATAAATACAAGGCTTGATATGGTTGAAGCATTTTATCAAGACGCACTAATAAGAGCAGATTTGAAAAATACGCTTTCAAAAATCCAAGACATTGAACGAATTGTTGGTAAAATAGCTTATGGGAATTTGACTCCAAAAGATTGTATAGCTCTTGCAGTATCTTTGTCTCAAACACCAGATTTAAAAAAAATATTACTGCGTTCTAATAATCAAAACATACATAATTTGGCAGAAAAATTAGTAGACACTTCTGACATCGCAAATCTAATATTTATGACAATTAAAGAAAATCCACCAGCAATTATGAAAGACGGCGGATATATCAAAAAGGGATTTAATGAATCTCTTGATAGATTACTTAATATGAAAAGCAATGCAGAAGAATATATTTTGCAAATGCAAGCACGTGAAAGAGAAGCAACTGGAATAAAAAATTTAAAAATTGGCTATAACAAGGTTTTCGGATATTATATTGAAATTAGCAAAATGTATAATGATTTAGTTCCATTTAATTATATTCGAAAGCAAACTGTATCTAATAATGAAAGATATATTACGGAAGAATTAAAAAAATTCGAAGAAGAAGTTCTAACCAGTCATGAAGAAGCATTGAAATTGGAAGAAAAAATCTTTTCATCATTAAAATCTCAATTGTTAGAAAACACGGACATATTGCAACAGATAGCGATTACTATATCTACAATTGACTGCATTTATTCATTAAGTAACGTTGCTGTTAATAATGACTATTGTAAACCTAATATAACTGATGGTAAACAGATAAATATTATAGAAGGTCGTCACCCAGTCGTTGAAAAGATGATTAAAAACTCAGATTTTATTCCTAATGATTGTAAACTAAATGATTCTGACCAACGTACTATTATTCTGACAGGTCCTAATATGGCAGGGAAGTCTACATATATGCGACAAGTGGCATTAATTACATATCTAACTCATATAGGTAGCTTTGTACCTGCAAAGAGTGCTGATATTTGTATAGTAGATAGAATATTTACTCGTATTGGTGCCAGCGATGATTTAGCTGTGGGACAATCTACTTTCATGGTCGAAATGATTGAAGTTGCTAATATTTTAAATTTTTGCACAAACAATAGTTTAATTATTCTTGATGAAGTAGGTAGAGGTACATCAACTTTTGATGGTTTGTCAATCGCTTGGGCAGTCGTTGAATATTTGTCAAAAAAATTGAATGCAAAAACTTTGTTTGCTACACATTATCATGAATTGATGCAATTAGAAGGCTTATATGATGGAGTTAAAAATTTTTGTATATCAATAAAAGAAATAGGTGGGAAATTAGTTTTCTTGCGTAAAATTATGCGAGGTAGTGCCACAAGAAGTTATGGTATTGAAGTTGCAAGTTTGGCAGGTCTTCCAGACGAAATAATTAATCGGGCAAAAGAATTGATAAAAGAATTTGAAAGCGAAAAAATGAATGACAATGTTCAAGTCGAAAGTGAAATTATAAATACTTTACGTGAAATTGATATAAATAAACTATCACCAATGGTTGCATTTGATACTTTGGCACATTTAATTGATTTAGTGAAATAAGCATATAGGAGAAATATATGTCAATAAATATTCTAGATAGTATGGTTATAAATAGAATCTCTGCCGGTGAGGTAGTAGAGAGTCCATTTTCTATTGTGAAAGAATTGATAGATAATGCACTTGATGCAGGTGCAACCAAAATTTCAGTTGAAATTAAAAATGGTGGCATCGATTCAATAATTGTAAAAGATAATGGAAAAGGTATAGAATATGATGATATTAAAAAAGCCTTTTTGCCACATGCAACTAGCAAAATTAAGAATGTTGAAGACTTGGAATCTATTATGACCCTTGGGTTTAGAGGTGAGGCATTAGCAAGTATTTCAAATGTGAGCCAGACGAACATGATTACCAAGACAGAATCATCAGATTGTGCTTATTCGATAGATGTCTTTGGTGGGACTTTTAGTGAAATTTCACCAGCTACTGGCGATATTGGAACTAAAATAGAAGTTAACAATTTGTTTTTCAATACACCTGCAAGAAGAAAATTTTTGAAAAAACCAAAACAAGAAGAAAATTTTATAACTAATATAATGAGTAGATATATATTGGCACACCCAGATATTTCTTTTAAATATATAGCTGATAATAAATTAATTTATCAAACAGTTGGGAAATCATTATTAGATGCAATATATTGTGTATATGGTGAAGAAACTACACAAAATATAATGCCAGTAGAAAAAATAATAGGTAATTTAAAATTATCAGGTTATGTATCAAAAGTTGGATATAGTAAACCAAATACAACATATCAAACTCTAATTATTAATTCTAGATATGTCGTTGATGAAATTGTATCAAAAGCTGCCTATATGGCTTTTGAAGAATATTTGATGACTAGACAATTTCCTTTTTATGTATTAAATTTGACTATGCCTGCAGTAGATGTTGATGTCAATGTTCACCCAAGTAAAATGAACGTTAAATTTGCTTATCCGTCTAAAATTTATGATTTGGTTTATACTGCTATTCGTTCTTCTATTTATCAATTTTTAAATCCAAATAAGAACACTCCTGTTAATATTGAGGAAATAGAAAAACCCGCTGAAAATCTTATAAAAACAGATATTAATTCATTAAAAGAAATTACTGTTGAACCCAATAGGAAAAGTATTAATAATTCAAGTTTTGTAGAACTAAGACAAACAACATATAAGCCACTGACAATTTTTGATGTAAAAAATGACGATGTGGCTAGAAAAAATTTACAAATAGATAATAGTATTCAAAAAGATAACAAAGTTTTAAGTGAAGATTTAAATAATAAAACTATTTCTAATTTAGATAAAAATAAAAACTTAAATAATAATGAAATATCAAACGACAATATTAAAGATATAGAAAATCTACAAAAATCTGAGGGATTTAAGGATATTGGTAATTTTTTAGATTATAAAATTGTAGGAGAATTATTTAATGAATTTTTAATATTAGAGAAAAATGATAAAATGCTATTATTGGATTTTCATGCTGGGCATGAACGATTAAATTATGACAAATTTACAAAAATGGTAAATGACAGGGAATTAGTTATACAAGATTTATTAATTCCATATACGCAAGAAATGAATCAAATTGAAGTTGATTTTATTATGCAATTAAAACCAGAATTAGAACAACTTGGCTTTGATATAGACACATTTGGTGATAAAAAAATAATTATAAATTCAGTCCCAATGCAATTAAAAGACATTAATTTGAAAAGTTTTGTAGATGATTTGATTCATGATATGAAAAATCTAAAACCTAGTATGAATAATGAAATACGCCATTACTTAATGCAAAAAGCATGTAAAAGTAGTGTAAAATCTGGCATGAAATTGTCTGAAATGGAAATAAAAGAATTATTAAAAGATTTAGACTTAAATAATCCTGTATTGTTATGTCCACATGGTAGACCTGTAATTACAGTGATTACACGTGCGCAAATTGAAAAATGGTTTAAGAGAATAGTATAATATGAATAAAATTATAATTATTACTGGATTGACAGCCAGTGGGAAGAGTGAAATTGCAATTAAAACAGCGAAAAAATATAATGGTGCCATTATTTCAGCCGATAGTGTTCAAATATATAAGGGATTAAATATTGGCAGTGCAAAAGAAAATATTGAAATCAGAAATGAAATTCCACACTATTTAATAGATATAAAAGATTTCAATGAAGATTACGATGTAGGTCAATTTTTGCATGATTGTGATTATGCGATTAAAGGTATAATATCAAAAGGACAATTACCTATAATTGTTGGAGGAACGGGTCTATACATTAAAGCTTTATTAGAAGGATATTCATTAGGTAATGTTAGGGCAGATATGCATTTTAGAGATAAATTTCAAAAAATTGCAAGGGAAAGGGGTAGAGAATTTGTTTGGAATGAATTATATAAATTAAATCCACAAAAAGCACAAACCGTTCATCCTAATAATTTAAATAGAGTGATTAGGTATTTGGAACTGGAATTAAACAATCAAACTGAAAACAAACATGAATCTAAAACTAAAATTCTAGACGGATACGATGTTTTGTGTTTGGCAATTATCGACAATAGAGAAGAGATATATGATAAGATAAATAAAAGAGTTGATAGAATGATTGCTTCTGGGCTTGAAAATGAAGTAGCTGATTTAATTAAAAATGGAGCAAATAGAGAAATACATTCTATGAATTCAATAGGGTATAAAGAATGGTTTGATTATTTTGAAGGAAAACAAAATTTATTAGATACCATCAATTTGATTAAGCAACATAGTAGAAACTATTGCAAAAGACAAATGACATTTTTAAAAACAATAAAAGGTGTAGATTTATGCTCGAAATCTGAGGCAGAAGAAAGAATAAAGGAGTTTATGAATGATTAATATAGATAAAGATATATTAAAACTAATTAACGACTGTGAAAAAGAATGTGTTGAACAATTTAATGAAATAGAAAGGATAGAGTTTTTAAATCAATTAAAAGTTTTAAACGCTTTTAATGAAAACCATATTCAAACTCATCATTTTATAGGCAGTAGCGGTTATGGGCATAACGATATAGGAAAAGAAAAAATATCAGCAGTTTTTGCTGACATTTTTCACACTGAATCCGCTTTTGTCAGTCCATTAATTAGTTGTGGTACTGAGGCTATTAGCCAAACTCTTTTTGCTTTACTTAGACCAAACGATAAAATGTTATGCATTTCAGGCACTCCATATGATACACTAAAACAAGTCATATATGGGGTAGAAGGGAAAAACGTTGGTTCTCTTAGAGATTATAATATTGAATATCATGAAGTCGATTTAATCAATGGAGAATTTGATTATATTAAAATAAGAAACAAGATTAAAGAATTAAACCCTAAGATTGTTTATATTCAAAGGTCAAGGGGATATTCATTAAGAAATGCATTAAATATAAATCAGATAAAAGATATTATAGAAGATATACGAATATATTCTAATGTTTATATAGTAGTTGATAATTGCTATGGAGAATTTACAGAAGAGCTTGAACCGACAGATGTTGGGGCAGACTTAGTAATAGGTTCTTTATTGAAGAATATGGGCGGGGGAGTTGCTCCAACAGGTGGCTATATAGCAGGGAAGAAAGATTTAATTGAATTATTTTCTTATAAAATGACAAGCCCTGCATTAGGTATTGATACTGGTTCGTATGAACCCGGATATAAGTTATTCTTTGAAGGAGTGTTCTTATCTCCACATATAGTAGCCCAGGCGAAGAAATTAGTTGTTTTGGCTAGTAAAGTTTTAAATAAACTAGGTTATGATACAACACCAAAATATAACGAGAAATTATCAGATATTGTCTGTTGCATTCATTTTAATGATAAAGATAAATTGATTAAATTTACTCGTGCAATTCAAGCATCTAGTGCAATTGATAGTGATTCAATTTTAGAAGCAGGTGAAATGGATGGCTATGAAGATTTAATCATTATGGCAAGTGGTAGTTTCAATCAGGGTAGTAGTATAGAGTTGAGTTGTGATGGACCTATGAGAGAACCATACGCAGGATATCTTCAAGGTTGTTTGAGTTATCAGCATGGAAAAATTGGTTTAATGAATGCTATTAAACAAATCATCATTTAAGACAAATTAAATAAAATTAAAAATCATTTCAGTATTTTTGAAATGATTTTTTTGCAAATTTTAGTGCAGAACATACGAGTTATGTTAGGGTAGATTGGTAATAATTTTAATATTTGAGTGAAATTGATTACATATATTTCAAACGAGTATCTATGTGGAAGAATGTAGGGAAGTGTGCAAATTTATATCCATATCTTTTCGCAAAACACTTCACATTCGAAATACGTGTATTGTAAAAAAAGAGAGTAGGTTAGTGCCTACTCTTTTTCTTGTTTATCTTCTGATTTTTGCTGCATTAGTTCGATTATTTTATTCATTTTCTTATTAATTTTAATTATTGCTACCATTGCTACAGTAAATAGTATTGTTAGTATAAATCCAAAAATTGTCATATATCCCCCTTTTATTTTATTTTTACTTTAATATTTTTGCTATTGTTGAAACTGTTGTTGATTTGGACTTTCTGTCTATCCTTTTCAGTTTCAATTTCGAGCAGTTCGTCCGCCGATATATTGAAAAATATACAAATTAGTTTTATTTGTTCTACGCTTGGATTTCTTCTATTGTTTTCATAATTGCTTAATGCTTGGAAAGATATCCCTAGTTTTTTTGCTAGTTCTTGCTGTGTAATATCATTGATTTTTCTTAATTCTCTGATTTTATCTCCAATCATATATAAAATTATATCAACTTTTTTTCATATATTGTTGACATTATTCATTTTGTTTAGTAATATACTTGTAAACTATTCAATTTGTTTAGTTAAATTCATAGTGATTGAAAGGAGCACTTAATTGTCGATATAAGATAATGGAGTTTGTTCCTTTATTTTATAATATAAAACTATTCAATTTGTTTAGTTAAAAGGAGGTTGTATGGAAAATAACTTTGAGGAGCTTTTTGAGTCATTAGAAGACGAGAATGTTGAAAAAGATATGAAAATTATCAATCAAGCATTCTCTTTATTTAAAGGTTGGCCAATTTGGAAGCTCGAAGCAGCATTAAGGACTATTAAGTTTATGGCATTCAATGAATTTATGAAATCAAATATGGAGTAAGTATGTCGATACCTTTAGCAATATGTCTTGCAATTTTAAGTTTTTCTTTTGGTTTTTCATTAGCAGGTTTATTGTATTTTAGTATTTTTAAAAAGTAGGAGAGATTATGGAAATTGTCGAATTAATTATTGAGATCGCGCCAATGATATTGTCAGTACTAGCAACAATTGTGGCATTTATCAAAGGCAAGACTAAAATCACCAAGTCGGTAGAAGAGATTAAAGCAGAAGCCGACAAACGTTATGCTGCTTATGTCGAGAAGCAGTGCAAAAAGAACAAAATTGAAAATGTTCAAATTGTTAATCAAGGAGTAGAAAATGGCGAAACGAAAGAAAACTAAGCCTAGCGTAGACTCAAAGATTTTTAAGAGAACAGCTGTAAAAGGCAAAAAAATCAATGTTGACCCTGCGCCAATGCGTGGTGGTATAAGGTTATGATTTTAAAAAAAAATCGAGAATATTGGATCGCTCAGTACGATATAGTTTTCAATAAGTTTTGTATGGTTTATCGAACTGACGACTATATTCTTCAAGCAATTTTGATTGACCAATTGAAATCAATCAATAACAAAATTTTGAGTTTTGATAAAAAAAGGAGATAGTATGTTAAATATTTATTGTATAAAAGACACAAAAGCGGGGTTTATGAGCCCATTCTATTTGCAAAATGACGATATTGCTATTCGTTCATTTAAGAAAGCTGCAAATGAAGTTCAGTCAAACGCTGTTAACGATTTCCCGGAAGATAAGGAACTATGGTTTTTAGGCACTTTTGACGAACGTACAGGAAAGATTGAGGGTACTGATCCAGAGTTTTTAATTCGTGCAGTTGATTGTATAATCAAAAGGAGCGAGTAGTATGGAGTTTTTTTCAAGAATAAACAAACCGACAACTATTGCTCAGCCAAAGTGCGAGAAGATTGTCCCAACTTATGGCGAAGAGATTGACAAAGACGGCAAAGTGCATATTGTTGAAACCGGCAAAACTAATCTTTATGAAAAAATACAAGCTAGTAAAGACGACACTTTAATATATAATATCCTGGATCGATTTGCAGCCGGTGATGTCAGTGTCTTGAAAAGACATCAAGGAGTTTATGCAGATTTGACTGATATGCCAAAGACTTTGGCAGAAGCTCAACAATCACTTATTACAGCTGAAAATTATTTTAACAAGTTGCCGTTAGATGTTAGGGCAGAGTTTAATCATTCATTTAGTGAATTCCTTGCGAGTGCAAGTGCCGGCAAGCTTGCTGAAAGACATTCATATTTTAAGGCCCAGGAGCAGGCTGCAGATTTAGTTAATCAAACTGTTGGGCAACAGCCGGTTAATAATCAAACTACAACTATACAGTCACCACAAGTGACAACAGGAGGTACAAATGAATAGAAATTCAGAGATACATTTTAGTCAAGTCCCTAAAATTGATGTTAGACGTTCAGTATTTGACCGTTCCACTCAGCACAAGACGACATTTAATGCCGGACAACTAATACCTATATTATGTGATGAAGTATTGCCTGGTGATACATTTACTGTTGATGTTAGTAGTGTTATTCGTATGTCGACTCCAATTTATCCAACAATGGATAACTCTTATGCTGACCTTTTCTTTTATTTTATCCCTACTCGTTTGCTTTGGGATCATTGGGAAGAGTTTAATGGTTCTAATGACGATACTTTTTGGACACAGCCAACCGAATATGAGATACCTCAAATAAACTCTCCATCTGGTGGTTGGAGTAAAGGTACAATTGCTGACTATTTAGGTGTGCCAACAGATGTGACTTTGCAGGGTGATCACTCAATTAATCATTTGCCATTTCGTGGCGTAGTCAAGGTTTGGAATGATTGGTTTAGAGACCAAAATGTGCAAACCCCAGCATATTTGGGTCTTGGAGATAGCGACACGACTGGTTCTAATGGTACTAATTATGTGTCTGATGCGATAGCCGGCGGTATGCCATTACCAGTAGCTAAATTTCACGATTACTTTACTAGTGCTCTACCAGAGCCACAAAAACGGCCAGATGTATTATTGCCACTTGGTGATAGTGCTCCAGTGATTACGTCTTCAATTACTAATGTCACAGGTACTGACCCTTTGCGTTGGGTTGATGTTGACGGTTCTTCTATCTCGTCAAATGGCGCGTTAGGTCTCAGTGGCGGTTTGACTTATAAAAATGATACCGCTATTGGTGGTACAGAGCAGGTAATGCCGTCTAACTTGCGAGCTGATTTAACACAAGCTACGGCTTCAACAATTAGCCAATTAAGACAAGCTTTTGCTGTTCAGAGATTGTATGAACGTGATGCCAGAGGTGGTACTCGATACACTGAGATTTTAAAATCTCATTTTGGCGTATCTTCACCAGATGGTCGTTTGCAAAGGTCAGAGTATTTAGGCGGTAAGCGTATACCTGTTAATATTAGCCAGGTAGTGCAGACGTCTTCAACTGATGGTACATCACCACAAGGTAATACTGCTGGTTATTCATTGACTGGTGATGTATCTAGCGTATTTACCAAATCATTTACTGAACACGGCTATCTTTTAGCTTTTGTTTGTGTTAGAAATGAAAATACATATCAGCAAGGTTTAGAGAAGTTTTGGAGCAGAAAGAGACGATTTGATTTTTATTGGCCAGCACTTGCTAACATCTCCGAGCAACCTATATTTAATAAAGAAATATATGCTCAAGGAACGAGTGAAGATGACGAAGTATTCGGCTATCAAGAAGCCTGGGCAGAATATCGCTATAAGCCATCACGTGTTAGTGGAGCATTTAGATCCAATTATGCTCAGTCACTAGACAGTTGGCATTATGCCGATTATTATGAGAGTCTTCCAGTATTAAGTGATGCCTTTATCCGTGGTAGTAAAACAAATATAGACCGTACATTAGCAGTACAATCGAGTGTAGAGGACCAATTTATAGCAGACTTTTACTTTAATATAAAATCAGTTAGACCAATGCCAGTTTATAGCGTTCCAGGTCTTATTGACCATAACTAGGAGTAGAGTATGGCATTTGGGAGTGATTTAGGTGATTTTGTCGGCTGGGGGAGTGCAAGGCGAGAACGTGAATTTAATTCAGCCGAAGCACAAAAAAATCGTAATTGGCAAGAGTATATGAGTAATACAGCACATCAACGTGAAGTAGCTGATTTAAAGGCTGCCGGACTTAATCCAATATTATCAGCTGGTGGAAGTGGAGCATCGACTCCTAGCGGATCAAGTGCATCAAGTAATGCGCAATCTGGCGGTTCAACTTTAGCAAATGGTGTATCAGCAGCTGCTCAGTTGGTTAATGCTTTCAATCGTGATCATAATCGGTCCAACGATATATCCGCAGGTTCAGCTGTTAAGTTAGTCACAGCTTTAGCAAAGATTTTTAAATAATCATATTTAGCGAAAGCGAATGTCAAGGATAAGGGGAAGGATAAATAGCGACAGCGGTTTATGTTCACCCCTTGACAAAGCGATAGCGTCACAATTTAAACAGCTTCGGGAAGACACTTCTCCCCGGGGCTTATTAATATCATTTTATAATAAAAAAAACCTCATATTTTTGCGAAACTGCGGAGCAGGAGAGCACCTAGCACAATTAAG
>ERZ1643249.4177-NODE-4177-length-12278-cov-7.542911_pt1 | contig 12278 bp, 12 predicted proteins | sample MGYA00579263_ERZ1643249 | MGnify/ENA primary metagenome ERZ1643249 (study PRJEB29033, sample SAMEA4952264) | chicken gut metagenome | biome: Broiler Chicken; feature: Gastrointestinal Tract; material: Caecum | place: Ireland | collected 2018 | study: Broiler...
TATTTCTCCTTGTTTTCCTTCAATAACTGCATTTGCCATTACATCTGTAATTAATTTTACAGCACGGATTGCGTCATCATTTCCTGGAATTGGATAATCAACATCAACTGGGCTACAGTTTGTATCTACTAATCCTATAACTGGTATTCCCAATTTTTTAGCTTCTAATACTGCTATTCTTTCATTTTTTGGGTCAACTACAAAAATCGCACCTGGTAGTTTTGTCATTTCTTTTATTCCACCTAAGTTTTTTTCTAATTTTTCCATTTCATTTTTTAATGCTGCTACCTCTTTTTTAGGTAAAACATCAAATGTTCCATCTTCTTGCATTGCTTCTAATTTTTTTAATCTTTCAATTCTTGCTCTAATTGTTTTAAAGTTTGTAAGCATTCCACCTAACCATCTTTGGTCAACATAGAACATTCCACTTTTTTCAGCGGCTTCTTTAACACATTCTTGTGCTTGTTTTTTTGTTCCTACAAATAGGATGTCCTTTCCTTCTTCTGAAAGTTCTTTAACGAATGCATATGCCTCGTCAATCTTTTTAGATGTTTTTTGTAGATCGATGATATGGATACCATTTCTAGCTTGATAAATATATTCAGCCATTTTAGGATCCCATCTTTTTGTTTGGTGTCCAAAATGTACACCTGCTTCAAGTAATTGTTTCATTGCAACTACTGCCATTTTTCATTCCTCCTTGTTATTTTCCTCCGCAAAATCTCTTTGCATTTAAGAACACTTAAATTATTTTTTAAGCACAATCTTAAACTAAATCTTGCGTGCGTATTTTTCAACTTAAATATTATACCAAAGCTTAAAAGCAAAGTCAATACTTTAGAGTAAAAAACATTTTATGTTACCATTCAGTATCAAGTTAAACAATAGCGTAAACTAGCCAAATGCAGGAGCTTTCTATTATGTTTTATTCTAATTCAAATACTCCTGTGTATAGTTGATAGTATTTTCCTTTTTGTTTTATTAGTTCATCATGGTCTCCTCTTTCTATTATTCTACCATTTTCTAGAACTATTATTGCTTTTGCGTTTCTTACTGTTGATAATCTATGTGCTATTACAAATACTGTTCTACCTTCCATTAATTTATCCATACCTTCTTGAACTATTTTTTCTGTTCTTGTGTCTATTGAGCTTGTTGCTTCGTCTAGTATCATTACTGGTGGGTCATTTATTGCTGCCCTTGCTATTGATAATAATTGTCTTTGCCCTTGTGATAGATTTGCTCCATTTGAACTTAGCATGGTGTTATAACCTTTTGGTAGTCTCATTATAAAGTCATGTGCATTTGCAAGTTTTGCTGCTGCGATTACTTCTTCATCTGTTGCGTGTTCTTTTCCATATTTTATGTTTTCCTTTATTGTTCCTGTAAACAGGTTCGTATCTTGTAATACTATTCCTAAAGACCTTCTTAAATCTGCTTTTTTTATTTTGTTTATGTTTATTCCATCATATCTAATTTTTCCATCTTCTATATCATAAAATCTGTTTATTAAATTTGTTATTGTTGTTTTTCCTGCTCCTGTTGCTCCTACAAATGCTATTTTTTGCCCTGGTTTTGCATATAATGATACATCATGTAGTACTTCTTTACCTGGTTCATATCCAAAATCTACATTTTTTAATTCTATATATCCTCTTAATTCTTCATATGTTAATGTTCCATCATGATGTGGATGTTTCCAAGCCCACATACCTGTACGTTCTTTTGTTTCCTGTATTTTCCCATCTACTTTTTTAGCATTTACTAATGTTACATATCCTTGGTCTTCTTCTGGTTTTGTATCCATTAGTTCAAATATTCTATTTGCTCCTGCAAGTGCCATTACAATTGAGTTAAGTTGGTTTGAAATTTGCATAACTGGTTGATTAAAACTTTTTGTTAATTGCAAAAATGATGCTATTGCACCTACTGAAAGTAACCCATTCCAGTTTATTGCTATAAATCCACCTATTATTGCAACTAAAACATATTCTAAGTTTCCTAAGTTGTTTAACATAGGCATTAGGATGTTTGCGTACTTATTTGCCTGTGTTGTATTTTCACATAGTTCTTCATTGATTTTATTGAATTTTTCTTTTGCTTCTTCTTCATAAGTAAATACTTTAACAACTTTTTGCCCATTTATCATTTCTTCTACATAACCATTTGCTTTTCCTAAAGTTGCTTGTTGATTTGCAAAGTATTTTCCACTTTTAGAAGCCACTTTTCCTGTTATTTTTAACATTATAAACACAAATAGCAATATGAATACTGTAAGTGGAATACTTATAGTAAGCATTGCACAAAATACAGCTACTATTGTTACAGTTGATGCCATTAAGTTAGGTAAACTTTGAGATATCATTTGCATTAATGTATCTGTATCATTTGTATAATGGCTCATTATATCTCCATGTGTGTTAGTATCAAAGTATTTTATAGGGAAACTTTGCATTTTATCAAACATTTCATCTCTTATTGTTTTTAACACACCTTGTGAAACCATTACCATTGTTCTATTATATAAATATGTTGATACAATACCTACTAAATATATTAATATCATTATTCCAATTGCTTTTAAAAGTCCTGTAAATACTGGATTTTCCATTGATAATAATGGTGTTATATAATCATCTATTAATGTTTTTAGGAATAGTGAACCTGCAACGCCTGCAATAGAACTAAGGATTATACAAATTATTACTAGAACTAACTGTTTTTTATATCCTTTTGTTATATATCCTACTAGCCTTTTTACAGTTTTCTTTTTGTTTTTTACTTGTTTTGGTTGTGCTATCCCTGTTCTTCTACTAGGTCTCATTCTCTGTGCCTCCTTTTACTTGTGATTCATATACTTCTCTATATATATCATTTATTTTTAGTAGTTCTTCATGTGTACCTATTCCATTTATTGTGCCATTATCTAATACAATAATTTTATCCGCTTCTTGTACTGATGCTATTCTTTGTGCAATTATTATTTTTGTTGTATTTGGAATTTCTTCCTTAAAAGCTCTTCTAATTAAACTATCTGTTTTTGTATCTACTGCACTTGTGGAATCATCTAATATTAATATTTTTGGTTTTTTTAGTAAAGCTCTTGCTATACATAGTCTTTGTCTTTGACCACCAGATACGTTTGTTCCTCCTTGTTCAATATATGTATCATATTTCTTTGGGAATTTTTGTATAAACTCATCTGCTTGTGCCAATTTGCAAGCTTTTTCTAGTTCTTCATCAGTTGCATTTTTATCTCCCCATCTTAAATTTTCTTTTATTGTTCCTGAGAATAATACATTTTTTTGTAAAACTACTGAAACTGCATTTCTTAATGCTTCAAGGTCATATTTTTTTACATTTATTCCGCCTACTTCAACTTCGCCTTCTGTTGCATCATAAAGTCTTGGAATAAGATTTACTAATGTAGATTTTCCAGAACCTATTCCCCCAATAATTCCTACTGTTTCTCCAGATTTTATTGTAAAGCTAATATTTTTTAAACATTCTTTTTTCTTACTGTTTACATAACTAAATGATACATTTTTAAATTCTATTTTCCCATTTTCTACTTTTTCTATTGGCTTTTTAGGATTTTTTATATCTGGCTCTTCTTTTAATACTTCTACTATTCTTTCCCCAGATGTTCTTGCCATTGTACTCATAACTAAAATCATTGCTAGCATCATTAAACTTGATAAAATTTGAATTCCATATGTAATTAAACTTGTAATTTCTCCTGTTGTTAATTCTGTCATGTGTGTGTTTACAATAATTTTTGCTCCAAACCATGATATTAATATTATTGCTGCATAAATTGCAAATTGCATTGTTGGTGATGTTAAAGCCATAATTTTTTGTGCTTTTGTAAAGTCTTTATATATCTCTGTTGATATATTTCCAAATTTTTTCTTTTCTCTTTCTTCTAATAAATATGATTTTACTACTCTTATTCCACTTACATTTTCTTCTACTACATTGTTTAAATCATCATATCTTTTAAATACTCTTTCAAAAATTGGATGAACTCTACTCATAATGAGATATAAAGCTATTCCTACAACTGGAATTAGTAGTAAAAATATTAATGATAGCTTCATATTTATTGAAAATGCCATAATTAATGAAAATATAAGCATAAGTGGTGTTCTTACTACAATTCTTGTAATCATTTGAAATGCCATTTGTATGTTTGAAACATCTGTAGTAAGCCTTGTTACTATACTTGCTGTACTAAATTTATCTACATTTGAAAATGAGAATTTTTGTACTTTGTAATATAAATCTTTTCTTAAATTTTTTGCAAATCCTGCTGATGCTTTTGATGCAGTTATTCCAGATAATACACCAAAAACTAATGATAGAATTGAAGCTATTACTAATGCTACACCTATTTTTAGTATTTCATTCATTTCTCCTGCATATATTCCTCTATCTATCAATTCTGCCATAAGTAATGGTATAATTACTTCCATTATTACTTCTAATGTTACTAGCATTGGTGTAACTAATGCTGGTCTTTTATATTCTCTTACTGATTTTCCTAGTGTTTTTATCATGTCAATCATAATTTTCCTCCCATATCTTATTAATATATAATATAATTATTAAAAATTTCTTAAATATTCCAAATACTAATTGTACTTTAATTTTAAATTTTAGTCAATAGATTTTATGTGATTTTGCATATTTTTTCTATTATAGGAAAAACTTATTTTATGAGTAATTTAAAAGATAAGTTAAAAGAATTATTTTTATATGTACCTACTGAAAAATATGATTTTGTTTTATCAGAAAATAATGCAACACCAAATGATAAGGATTTATCTACTACTTTTTTGCCAGATGCAGAGATTTTCTCTAGCTTGGCTAAAAACTATGATTATTTGAAAGTACAGTACAATAGTTTAATTAATAGTGATATCATATTACGCCCTTTTGTTATTAACATTTGTGGTAAAACTTATAATGCTTTATTAATTGGTATTGATGGAATGATTTCATCTCCTTTAGTTAATGATTTTTTATTACGACCTTTAATGGGAACTAATAGTTGTAATAACAATAAAAATTTACGTACTAAAAATGGCATTGAGTTTAAAAAGATTAAGAAAGTAAATGTTGCAGACTATATTTTTGATAAGCTTTTACCTCAAAATACTGTAAAAAAGGTTAGTAAATTTTCTGAAGTTTCTAATAGTGTTACTTCTGGTGATTGTGCACTTTTTGTTGATACTCTTAATATTGCTTTTGTTGTAGATGTTAAAGGTTTTGAAAGCAGGGGTATAGATACTCCTAAAAATGAAATTGTTGTAAGAGGTTCTCAAGAAGCATTTGTAGAAAAACTTAGAACAAATACATCTATTCTTAGGCGATTAATTAATAGCCCTGAATTAATTATAGAAAATTCATCTATTGGTAATATAAGTGAAACTAAAATTGCTATTTGTTATATGAAAAATATAGCTAATTCTAGTTTAGTTGCAGAAGTGAAATATAGGCTTAATAATATTGATGTTGATTATATTATCTCTTCTGGTAATGTTGAACAATTAATTCAAGATAATAGCAAAGTTGCATTCCCTCAAATGATATCTACTGAGCGTCCTGATAAGGCTGTAAATCATTTGCTTGAAGGAAGAATTGCAATACTTGTTAATGGATCACCATATTGTTTAATTGTACCTGGTGTTTTTATTGATTTTTTATCTTCTCCTGAAGATTTAAATTTAAAACATCAATACTCAAACCTCTTAAAAATTATAAGATTTATTGCAACATTTATTACACTTTTCCTTCCTGGAGTATATGTTGCTATAATGTACTATCATACGGAATTAGTGCCCACACCGTTATTATTTACCATAGCCGCTTCTAGAAATTCTGTTCCTTTTCCTATTATTTTTGAAATTCTTCTTATGGAAATTTCATTTGAACTTATTAGAGAAGCTGGGCTTAGAATTCCAACCCCTATTGGCCCCACTATTGGTATAATTGGAGCACTGGTATTAGGAGATGCTGCCGTAAGTGCAAATTTAGTTAGCCCTGTTCTTATAGTAATTGTTGCTTTAACAGGTCTTTGCTCTTTTGCTATTCCTGACTTTTCACTTAATTTTACATTTAGAATTTATAAATTCTTATATATCTTCTTAGGATATATTGCCGGATTATTAGGAATTGCAGCAGGTTTATTTGTGCAAGTAACTATTTTATGTAATTTGAGGTCTTTCGGAGCTTCATATTTTGCTCCTTATGCACCTATGACTAACTTAAAAACTTCTGTTTCTTATTTTATTCATCCTATTTGGAAAAGGGAACATAGAAGCGACTTTTTAAATACAAAAAGACCTAGAGAACAGCCTCATATTAGTATGAAATGGCACATGGAAAAAAATGATGACCAAAATCAGAAAGGATAGAATATGAATTCTATAGAAAAAATTGGTAAGTTTGAAGTTATTGCTTTATTTATAACCATTATCAGTAATAATATAATAATTAATATTCCTACTATTATTGTAAATAATTCTTCTACTGGTGCTTGGCTTAATATTATATATCTTACACTTATTTGCTTAGTTTTTATACTTTTCATTTGTAAGTTTTTTAAGCCTTTTATAAATTCTGATATTCTGGATGTTTCTGAATTTTTGGGAGGTAAAATTTTAAAAACTATAATGGCCATATTGTATGTTGCACTTTTTATAATTTCCTCTTCAACATGTATAAGATATTTTTCTAACAGTTTAAAATTAATATATTTTAATTATATTCCTTTAGTTTTTCTAATTTTATTAATGATAATTCCTGTTGTAATTGCTAATAGATACGGTTTAAAAGGTATTTCTGGAGCTAATTTGATTTTCCTTCCAGTTGCTGTTTTTTCTATAATTACACTTTTCTTTACTGCCTCACAAGATTTTGTATGGGAAAGGCTCTTCCCTGCTTTAGGTTATGGAGCTAAAGAAACATTTTTATTACAAATTACTAATATTTTTGCTTTTGATGTAATTGGTTATTTATATTTTTTAAAACCTTCTTTAAAAAAAGAAACTGACTTTAAAAAAATTTCTATTATTGCTGTTATTCTTTGTGGATTGTACTTGCTTTTAAGTATAATTTCCCTATTAATGTCCTTTGCTTTTATTATGCAAACTGATGAAACACTTTCTTTGTATTTATTAACAAGATTAATTAGCTTTGGTAATTTTCTTCAAAGAGTTGATTCAATATTCATTTTTATATGGATTTTAACTATTTTATCATATTTAAGTTTAAATTTATTTATTATTACACAAATTATAAAAAAGACTATAAACTTAAAATCCACTGCTCAAATAATATATCCGATTGCTGTATTTATTTTTAGTATTGGATTACTTTTTAAAAATATCATGTCAATTAAATTATTTATTAGTAATTTTTACAATATATATAGTGCTATTTTAATTTTTATAATAAGTTTTATAATACTTTTGCTTGCTTATATTAAAAAGAAGAAAAAACAAGGAGTTAAACATGAGATTTAAAAATTTTTTATTATTTTTGATTTTATTTATTTGTATGTTTTTTTTAACAGGTTGTTATGCATCACAAAGTGTTGAAATAAAGGCATATGTAGTAGCTATGGGTATAGATAATCGGGGAGAAAAACACATATAAACTCTCTCTTCAGGTTGCTATTTTAAATAATGATAGCTCTGGCTCTTCTGGAGGCTCAAGTAGTCAATCTTCTACTGTTCTATCTGTAGATTGTTCTAATATTGATTCTGGTATTAGCCTTATAAATAGCTATATCAGTAAAAAAATAAATTTATCTCATTGCAAAGCTGTTATTATTTCAGAGGAATTGGCATATAATGGAGTTTCTGACATACTTCATACTTTAATAAATAATGTTGAAATTAGACCTGATTGCAATTTAATTATTAGTAGAAGCAGCGCTTTTGATTTTTTAGAACATTCTTCTCCTGTTTTTGAATCTAGTCCTGCAAACTATTATGAATTAATATTAAATTCTACCGAATATTCTGGTTATGTTGCAGATTTACGTTTATCTGACTTTTTCTCCAGTGTTCTAAGTACTACTTCACAGCCTTGTGCTATACTAGGTGGTATCAATACACCAGAAACGCAAAAACAAGATGCTTCTACTTCTTTAGATGGCAATTATAAAGCTGATCAAACACCTATACAAAGTCAAAATCGAATAGAAAATATTGGTACTGCTGTTTTTATGCGGAGACAAGCTTGTTGGAGAGTTAGATAATGTAGAAACATTATGCCACTTAATCATTACTAATAAATTAGAAAATGCTACTGTGATTATTCCTAATCCTTTTGACTTTAACAGTACTATTTCTGTTTATATTAATTTAAATAAAAAGACTGAAAATGATGTTTCTTTTATAAATGGATATCCTTATATAGAATGTAATGTAAATATTTCTGGAGATATATTATCAATTGATGAATCTGTAGATTTAACAGATCCTTCTGCTTTACAAACAATAAATTCATATGTAAATACTTATTTAGAAGATAATATAACTTCGTATTTATATAAAACTGCAAAAGAGTTTAAATCTGATATAGCTAATTTTGGCCAATATGTATTACCTAAATATGCTACTTGGGAAGATTGGATTGCTTCTGATTGGTTAAATAATTATCAAAACTCTTTCTTTACTGTAAATGTAAATACTAATATTCAAAGTGGGTATTTGTTTAACAAAATTTAATAGAAAGGATTAAAATATTATGGCTATTATTGTTTTATTATTATCTGTTTGGATTTTTATAAGAACTTTAAGTTATGGTATATATGAAATAAAACAAAATAGCAATAAATTTGGTGGTATTGTTACCATCGCATTTGCTATTTTGTCTCTAATATTACCGAATTTAGTAATTTATATTAATGGATTTGCTCAATAAAATATTCCTAATATAATTGCTAATATTATAAATAATATTCCAAGGATAATTGTAGTTCTCTTCAATTTTCCTTGTGTTGTTTTACCTTTATTCTTCTCATAAAATGAATTAGTTCCACCTGTAATAGTACTAGAAGCTCCTTCATCATCTTTAGACTGAATTAACGTTAATACAGTTAATACAACTGCAACAATTGCATATATAATTATTAAAAAAGTTTTCATCATTTTCCTCCTTAAAGTTTAAAAAGTTTTAATGTTTTTAATTTTTTATTCTTTATTGCTAATGACTTTACTATTGTAGCACAAACTTTTTTAAAAATCAATAAAATTTGGTTAAAAAACTGATTATCCGGTTACCATTTAGACTAAAACAGAATCAATGTACTAATTCATGGGTCATACCCCATTTTCTCGGACGAGCAATGCTCGCCCCTACATGGCTTATGTAGCACTTATATTTTTTTAAATTCTACATATTGTTTTGTTTTTAAGTTGTAGACATTAACGCTTTTCTTACCATTATCTTCTTCTTTTGTTAAATAAATATATTCACTATTCATATCACTAGTATCCCAATTAATTGTACCTATTTCTGAGCCATATCCTATTTCTGTTTTACATTCAAGATTTTCATCTAAAATACAATATCCTTGTAAGTTACTAATAACACCTTCACTTGTAAGTAATAAATCTGATGCAATTTCTTCTCTAGGTTCTGCAACTATTTTAAAATCTTTATCTAATGTATATAAGTAGTCTGTTTTACTTCTTACATAATAAGTACCATCATAATAATAGATTTTTGTTATTCCGCCTTCTTCAAAATTATATACTTCACTACCATCTTTTAAAGAACAAATTTTACCTCCTGATGTATTGCTTACAAAATAATAATCATCATTTAATACCTCACTTACTCCACCATTTGGTTCAGCATCATAAACAAGGTTAAGATTGGTATCATAAATTTTTGATGCTACTATGATATATCCATAGCTAGATTTAATATCTTCTCCTATTGCATATGATTTATCTACATGAACTACCTTTTTTGTATCAGCATCTATTAAATTGTATCCCTCTTCATCAGAAATATAGAATATTTCGCCTGTTAGCCAACCTGCATAAGTATTCCCATCTACACTAAATATTTCATTGCCATCGTTATCTAATAACATAGTTTTATATGATTCACCAGCTAAAGAATCTATTGTTTTCATTGCTATAATATTGCCTTTTTTACTTATGTTGCCATACCTGCAATCTAAACTAGAAGAATATACAATTTCGCCTTTATTATTATATATTTCTCCATCTGAGCTAGAGCTTGTATCTGGCGTACCTGTATAGCTGTTATACAACAAATAGCCATTCATAGTAAATAAATTATTCATAGAATCAGGTCTATCATATTCACTTAAGTTTCCATTTTCATCAGCAATATAATAGTTTGTAACATTTTCTCCATCTTCTTCTTCAACTACTCTTACAAGAGCAATTCCATCATCATAATATTGTTCAACTGCACTAATTTGAACACTTTGTTTTTGTTGATTATCCTCTGCTTGAGAAGCTCCATTTCCACCTGATGCCTCATCATCTTTGCTTCCGCAACCGGTCATACTAAATAACAATATTCCACATAATAAAATCCACAATATTTTTATTTTTGCTTTCATCTTTTTTTTACTCTCCTTTAATATAAATTATATCCATAGTTATATATGTATTTATATGTTTTGTCAAGTATTTTTATGTTTTTATTACCATTCAGAGTTAAAGACATATAATTCCTGCTTTTGGCTACAAAGTGCTATCAATTCTTTTAGAATAAATAGTAAGTGCTTATGAGGCATTCTTTTTTTCAATCAAAATATCTGCAAAGTTTTTTTCTTGATTAGTTTTAATTTTATTTCTTCTACTTAGTTCAAGCACTCCTGAAAATGCTGTTACAGTTTCCAGTTTTGTGTATTTTTTATTTGAACATAATTTGTTAAATATAAATTTTTGTTTTTTTATTAATTCCTTAAATATGTCTCTTACTTTACTTGCGACTGTTACTGTTTCTAATATTGCAATTTTTTCTATGTTTTTTGCATCTTTGTTTTTCTTGTTTTCATTTTTTTCTATAAGCATTTTATAACTTTCTATTATGTCTTCTTTTTTATAATTTTTTTCTAATTTCCTATTTTTTAATTCTATTTTTTCTGGTAATTTAAAAATTCTTTTTGAATATTGTGCATGGTTTTCTCTCAATGTTTTTATTATTTCTTTATATTTTTTGTATTCTATAATTCTTCTGATTAACTCTTCTTCTGTAATTTCTTCTTCATCTTCTACTTCTTTTGGTAATAGGCTTTTTGATTTTAGATATACTAATGTAGATAACATAACTATAAATTCGCTGGCAATTTCAAGATTTAATTCTTCCATAGTATTTAAATATTCTATATATTGGTCAGTTATTTCAGTTATATTTACTTTATCAATATCCATTTTGTTTTTGTCAACTAAATGGCATAGTAAGTCTAATGGTCCTTCGAAATTTTCTAGTTTTATATTATATTTTTTAGTTTCTAATGATAATATGTCATTCATTTTATGTATTTTTCCTTTCTGTTTAGTTAATTTTTTGAGGGCGATATTAAATCGCCCATTTATTCTTTTGCCAGTTCTATAGTTTCACTTAAATATCCTTTTTTCTTTAAATACTGTATTATATTATATTCTTCCATAGTTGTTTGTTTTTTTATAAAAATATGTTTAGCAGATTTTTGTTCATATTCTAGCAGTGCTTCTCTATTTTCAGATATGTAATTTTCTATTTTGTCTTTATTTATACCTTTAGATAGTAATTTATATTCTATTTCTTTTATAGACATATTTTTTAGTCTCATAAATTCTTGCACCGCTTTTTCTATGTATGAATTATCATTAATATAACCATTTTCGCTTAAGTTTTGTATAACATCATCAAGCATTTCGTCATTGGCATCTGAAAATTTTCTTCTAACTTCTGCTTCACTTCTTTTTTTATATAATACATATTTTAATACTTTTGTTTTTAATTTATCAAATTCTTCTAGCTCCTCCATAAGAAGTTCCTTTCATCATTTTTTACTATTCCTCTGTTTTTTCTTCTTGTTCTTTACCTTCTTCATCTTCTCCTAAACTTTTTTTGAATGCTTGCATGAAATTGTCTCTTATTTTAGTTTCTAATTCTTTTGCTACATCTTGATGTTCTCTTATATATTGTTTTGCATTTTCTCTTCCTTGTCCAATTTTTTCACCATTATAGCTAAACCATGCTCCTGCTTTTTCTACTAAATTTAAGTTTAC
>ERZ1643249.4178-NODE-4178-length-12273-cov-13.707808_pt1 | contig 12273 bp, 10 predicted proteins | sample MGYA00579263_ERZ1643249 | MGnify/ENA primary metagenome ERZ1643249 (study PRJEB29033, sample SAMEA4952264) | chicken gut metagenome | biome: Broiler Chicken; feature: Gastrointestinal Tract; material: Caecum | place: Ireland | collected 2018 | study: Broiler...
TCAGAACATCACAGGATTTAATTGTCTCCATAAGTCTCTTATCGTTAGGGTTAACAATAGCAGATGTCAGACCCTGCATCATAGCCATAGCAACCATTGCAGAATCCATGATCGGACGAATATGTTTTGGCATACCATTAGAGTTATTGGACAGACCGCCTGTAGAATTCAGACCCATGTCACTAAACATCTTGATAGCTTCCAGAATCTCCATCTGTTTCTCCTGCATTCCCTTTACAACCAGGAATAATGGATCAAACCAGATATCTGCTGCGTCCATACCGTGCTCCATACCTCTTTCCAGAAGAGTCTGGCAGTACATCATACGCTCGTCATTATCTTTAGCCAATCCTTCGCCATTGCACAGAGCGATGCAGATTGCATCGTTAGCAGCTGCCAGATCCAGATAGCCAATTCTTCCGGCTGCATCTGCGGAGTTTACGATTGGTTTTCCTTTGCTTCTGTTGTATACAGAGATACCAGCTTCAATAGCTTTCATATTAGAAGTATCCAGTGCCAGAGGAACATTGTCGAAATTAGACTGCAGAAGTTCTACTACCCACTTCATCAGATCTTCGCCATCATTTTCTGCTGGTCCGATGTTTACGTCCAGATAAACAGCGCCGGCATCCAGCTGCTGTTTTGCTCTTGCCAGAATCGGTTCAGGATCTCTCTCTGTAAAAGCTTTGTTTACTGCTGGAGCAGTTGTGGAAAGTCTTTCACCAATTGTAATAAATTTTGCCATAATGCTTCTCCTTTTATAAAAAATTTTCTTTTAATAAGCTCTTTTTACAAACATTAAGCAGTTAAATCTTTCAGGAATTTTACTAACTGTACTGCTTCCAAAGGAGCAACGATTACTTCCCAACCCGGAAGTTTAGCCTCAATATCACCCTTCAGTACAGCAACTTTACCAGGAATAACCAGCTTTCTGCATTTTACTTTATCTTCTACATTTTCTTTAATGTAAGTTGCGACAGAAGTAGAAGACAGTTTTCCTGCTGCCCATGCAGTTAATACGGAAAGTCCGCCTGCATCGGAAATGATCAGGTTGCATGGTACGCCGGAACGCTCCAGTTCACCGGAAACAACAAAGTATGTAAGAGCAAAGTCTACAGTGGTCAGGCACAGAGAATTCTCGTCAGCGCCATTTAATGGATAAATGCCTGGCTCAACCTTCATTGGCTTCTGAGGATCTGTAAATACGTTCTGTCTCAGTCCGAACAATGGAAGTGCTTCTGCATAATCCAGAGTTTCCATAACAACGATAGAACCATATTTAACAGTAAACAGAGAAGCCAGAGCCTGCTGCAGATTTCTGTCTCCCCGGGCGATAGCTGCTGTATTTACGATTGTAGGATATCCGAAAGTTCTATCCTGATCTTTCAGTGCAGCACGACGGATCTGTACAGCGTTTGCATAAGCTTCCTTTATAGAAGCTCCTGTAGCATCGATCACCAGATTCTTGTTCCCGGCTTTCTCTAAAGCTGCTACAGTATCATAAATTTCATTTAAGTCAGCGCCGGATACTCCCAGAACAACACCAGCTTCTTTTGCAATATCATTCATTGCTGCATAATTTGCTGCTGTAGCTCCGTTTAATACAGGTTTTCCGTCTTTGCAAACTTCCAGAGCAGCTTTTGCCACTTCCGGATCTTTACAGCCAAGAATCAGAGTCTTTCCTGTTGCTGCTGCTTTTTTCACCATTTCCACATAGCGGTCTTTGTCTGCACCGTCTTCATAGTTCACATAAACCATTTCTACGTGCATTCTTTCACCGATACGTTCATAATCAACCTTCTGAAGTTCAGCAATTTTAGCGTCAACTGCCGCATCATCCATAGCAGTGCAGATAGCTACCGCATATCTTGTCTTGCTGACAAAAGTTTTTTCATGTCTGAATAAAACAGTTTCACCGCCTAAAGTATATTCGCCTTCGCCAGTTCCCACTTTGATTGTTTTCATTGGTGGAGCAGTAGCCTCAGACAGTTCAGCCAGAGCTTCGTCAGACATATGCGGACATTTGGATATTTCCAGAGCACCCTGAGCAACTTTCATAGCAAAAGCCATACATGTAGGGCAGCCGCATTCCTTACAGTTTTTCTTTGGTGTCATTTTAAAGATTTGAATACCTGTTAATGCCATTTTCTTTATATCCTCCTGTTTTACGATTACATTAATTCTTTAATCATTTTTGAAATAGTTGCAACGGACTGAGGATGTTTCAGGATAACGGCGTCAGAACCGGATGCTAATACAGCAGCTGCTGTCTGAACTTCCATGCTGATTCCTCTTTCTTCCAGAGGACCCCACTCAGGCATATCCTCTTCTGTAGCCATAGCTTCTTTTACACTCCATGCTTCATCAGCAACTGCTGTGATGATAGGCATCTGGAGCATATTATCATTCTGAGATAATGCAGCACCTTTAATACGGTCCATAGTAGATACAACATACTCAAAACCATATCCAACTGCTGCGGAACCAACGTTCATAACAATATCCTGAGCCTTAACGCCAAGCTGAGTCATAACAACATTCAGCTGTTTTGCAAGGTTGATATCAACAGCTGATTCTGCGCCTACTTTCTGATTGTAAGCCAGACCGGCTGCTGCGCCTACAGCTTTGTAGTTCTCTTCTCTTGCAGACATCACCAGAGCATTCTTTCCCTGAAGGACCTCGGCAACCTTTGGAAGCAGTTCTGTATCTTTCTCAACATTCTTGCATCCCTCAACTACCAGAGGACAGGTAACAGCTTCTGCAACTTCTTTTACAACTTCGATTAATTCATCAATAGACTTGTTTGCCCCGTTAGGATCTCCGCCCTCTAAGCGCAGGCATACAAAATCAGCGCCTTCCATGGCTTCTGCTTTCTTTGCGATTTCTCCAATGGTAGAAGCGCCTTCGTAAAACTTCTGGATACCTGGAATATTAGAAGCAATACCCAGATCGGAAACTTCTACACCGATCTTTGGTGCATTTTCCATAGGTGCATCAAAAGTATAGAAAGGGAATGTGCACTCTCCTCCTAATTTAATGGCTTTGTCCCCGCATCCAATCTCAACTGTATTAATGCTTGCATTGAACTTCTGTGGTTTCTGATTAAACGGCATTTCTATGAGCCTCCTTCATATTATTCTTGACAACAGGCGGTCCGCAGGGCGTACCGTCCATCGTATATAAACGGCAAAGAGGTAAATGGCAGCCCTCGTTTTACCGCCTACATTATACTACATTAAACGCAATATTGACAAGTTTCCCCTGTAATATTATACAAAAAACTTTATAAAACAACACTGTGTTTGTCACATATTAAATGGAGTTTTTTTGTCAATTTACTTTTATACAGGAAACGGGAGGCTCCTAAGAGTATCTCCCATTTCCAGATATTGTTTTCTTTATAAATAAATATTACATCATTGGTTCCATAGCAAGAGCCGGATGGTTCTTTTCTGTCAGGAAAGCAACCAGTGTTTCCGGATCTGTTGCGATAGTCTCATCGCCGACCATATCTGTAAAATTATCAATTCCATACAGTTCTTTTGCAGTCTTATTCAGTCTCTCTGCAACTGTATCTTTCAGTTCCTTAGGCATCCATACGATACGCTCGATACCGCCTTCTGCCTTCATGAACTTCTTAGAAGAAATGAAGTGTTTACCATGTCCCATGAATCCAGGTGTCTGAACACCGCCGCCAGTCATGGAAGCCAGTTCTGGGAATGTCATTCCAAGAGGAGTCATTCCGGCATACTCACGGTTTGTAATAACAACACCGTTGGAGAACGGTTCAATACCACAGATACACTCGAAACATCCACAGGAAGTCATCGGTTTTTCCATGATTGAATACAGAGATACATCCTGAAGAGCGCCCTGAGACAGTCTCTGAACAGCTTCGTTTACATCTTCATATTCACCGATTCTCTCATCAATAGGTCTTTCTTTTGTGATCACCTGGCAAGGTCCGTTAGGATCCAGCTGGTTGGTAGCTTTTGCATCCAGCCATGAAACAGCTCCGCAAAGTCCCAGACGTTCCGGAGTTACCACGCATACGTGAGATGGTGAGAATGCCTGGCACAGGATACAGCTGTAGTATACATCTACAGATTCATCTGTCAGAGTATCCAGACGCTCGTCACGTTTGTCAAATGTTGGGATGGCAACTTCGTGACGGATTCTTGTACATTCTGCAGGATCTGTGTAGATGGTTACTTCACATTTATCAACAACAGCGTCAAACTCATTCTTAACAGAAACATAGAGAACCTCTCCGATATGTTTCAGACGGAAGCCTGCGTTAAATGCTTCTTTACCGATACGGATACGGAGCATATCACGCTGACCTGTATGATATACGCCTTCGATACAGTTGATGTAGTTATGGAACTTACGCTCGATAACCGGTTCAAAATCAGACTGCATGTTCTTTCCGGCAACTTTTACAACATATGCAATGCTGTTCTTGCTTCCCAGTTCCATTTCGTCTACATCAGGACCAACGATAGTGATCTTATGATCTTCGATCTCGGAAGCATCTACAGCCTGTACCAGCTCGGCACAGTCTACACGGGAGCCGTCAAACTCTACCTGCATGTCGCCCCGGCGGATGATCTCGCCTTCAAATGCGGAAGCGAATGCGACAGGGATATCAATATTTGTGATCTTGATCTTAATGTCACGGGCTTCCAGAGAAGTAGCGTTGAATTTGCTTACATCCGGCTGGCAGATCAGGCTCTTCGGAACTTCTGCAACGCCTTCCTGGTTGGTGATTACAGGGAAGCCTAAAGCGATTGCGCCGGCTCCAGCTGCAACGATCACGTCATTTAACGGAGCAAATGCGTTTACGAATGCAGGAACACGTTCCATTGTATATTTCATCAGGCTGCCTGCATCACCAGGTGTGATATTACCAAAGATCAGAGCCGCTCTCAGAGCAACTGATACTGCGTGGATAACAGCAGTTACATCCTTTCCTAATGGAATCACACGTAAATTAGCGCCTGTCTTCATACCAGCTTCAGCCAGCTGATCAATAATGTCGCCAACCAGAGCTACCAGAATACCCTGTGCCTGATAACTTTTCACCAAAGCAACTGCATCTTCTGTAGTAGGCGCCTTTCCTAAGATAACGGCTACGCCTGGGATATCACCAGTTACAAGGGGTACGCCCAGTTCACGGATCACTGCATCTGCCAGATGTCCATAGCATGGTTCTTCGTATGGAGTTGCTCCGTCAATATATTTCAGAACTTCGATGAACTCTGCACAAAGAGCTGTTGCAACACCGGACATGAAAACATCATGGGTTCTGTTTTCTCTTGTCATAAGTGTTTTTACAACGCCTAAAGCTTCTTTTAATTCACCTAATGTTCCAACTTTCACACCTGTTACAGCATAATAGCAAGGCAGGCTGTACGCTGTATTAGGGAAGCTGACAGCTTTGTCAGCACCGTACTGTTCAATGGCAGCATTAATTGCATTTTCTGTCAATCCATAGACAGCGTCATTTCCGCTGAATACTGTTTCAAATAAAGTCAATGTTTTTTCCTCCTAACATCTCATAATCCCTGATCGATTATGTTTTTGATTTGCGTAATTTCTTCTTTTACTGTATTGCTGAAATCGTAGGGAGATTTTCCCTGACGATCCGCATCCATAACTTCTGTGTTGTAGTGAATGAAGCCCAGAAAATCTTCAGCCGGAATACGGCTTCTGACAAACTCCTCATCCTCTGCATTTCTTACCTTATTGGCCACTACCCGCACCTGTTTTACACCCAGGTCATCTGCCAGACGTTTTACATTTTTATAGGTCTGGACGCTTCTGGCGCCAGGCTCGATCACTACAATAAACTGATCCATGGACTCTGTGGTTCCCCTTCCCAGATGTTCCAGTCCGGCTTCCATATCCATGATCACCACATCATCTCTGTGGAGGACCAGGTTGTTGATGATCCTCCGGAGCATTACATGCTCCGGACATACACAACCGCCGCCTCCTGTTTCCACAGTTCCCAGAACCAGAAGCTTAACCCCGTTCTTCTCTTTTGAATAAGTATCCGGTATATCGCTTACTTTGGGATTCAATTTATAAAACTGATTGTCTTCTCCCGCTCCGGTTCTCTCCTCAATAAGTTTTCTCATCTTAGTGATCGGGACAATGGAATCCAGAGTTTCTTCATCAAAGCCAAGAGCCAGTCCAAGATTCGCATCCGGATCCACATCTGCTGCCAGCACATGTTTCCCTTCATCTGCATACAGCCGGGCAAGAGTTGCTGCAAATGTAGTCTTTCCCACGCCGCCTTTTCCTGTAACTGCTATTTTCATGTCATTCACCTTTCCTAGTTATGATTCAGAATCATCAGATGCCCAGGGCAGCTCTCTTTTCTTCGATCCTTGCCATCATGGCATCTCCTAATTTATCAATATCCTTTTCTACAGTAAACGCTGCCTCACACCACTGTCTGGTGCCGTTTGTCAGGATTTCAACCATCTCACTGGAACCTGAAGCGTAAGGATCAACGCCCAGGAAAGTATCAATACCAGAACCGATAACATAGTTTCCGATAGATACTGCTTTTTCAGACATCCACTCCGGAGCACATCCCACAACCGGGAGCTGTGAAATATGAAGACCTGCGTCTTTTGCAAGAGTCGCAGCCAGAACCAGCATACGGGAAATATCTACGCAAGATCCCATATGAAGAACCGGAGGAATATCAGCCAGCTCGCACACTCTCTTCAGACCATCGCCGCAGATATCCTTTGCAGCCTTATCCATCAGACCAGCTTTTGCAGCAGCCTGTGCGGAACAGCCGGAAGCGATAACGATGATATCATTTGCCAGCATTTTTTTCATCAGCTCGATATGAGCCAAGTCAGGGCGAACCTTTGGATTATTACATCCAACCATGGCCAACGCACCTCTTAATACGCCAGAGGTAATGCACTGAAGCAGAGGCTTTGTAGTTCCAAGTTCATCAACCTGTGTATTAGCAACACCGTCAAGAGCCTTTACGATTGCTTCTGTGGAGAATCCTACAGTTGCTTTCTGTTTCATCTGCGGGATATATACAAGCTCAGGCTTTCTGTTTTTGAAATTCTCAATAGCCAGCTTAACGATCTGTGTTGCCTTTTCCAGCGCGGAATGAGCGTCAAAGCGAATGAACTCAGAGTCCGGCATCTGAGCGATCGGTGAAGTTGTGATGAACTTTGTATGGAAACATTTGCTTAAAGGTCCTAATGCCGGGAAGATACACTGTACATCGACCACGATTGCTTCACAGGCGCCTGTAAGAACTACGTTTTCCTGCTGCAGGAAGTTACCTGCCATAGGAATTCCGCGGCGCATTGCAACTTCATTGGAGGTACAGCATACACCGGAAATAGTGATTCCTTTAGCTCCCATCTCTTTAGCATAAGCGATCATCTCAGGACTGTCAGCCACTTCACAGATCATTTCAGAAAGGCTTGGGTCGTGTCCATGAACAACAATATTTACGTTTTCTTCCACCATAACGCCCAGGTTTGCTTCTGTCTCAATCGGCTTCGGTGTACCGAAAAGCACATCAGAGAATTCTGTTCCCATCATAGAACCGCCCCATCCGTCGGAAAGTCCTGCACGGATAGCCTGTTTCACCAGTGCTTCCGGTTTGGAAGAACATCCCATATGAGACATATGTAAAGAACATGATACCTCACGGTCAATAGCCCGGGGCGCAAGTTCATTTTCTTCCCACAGCTTCTGCTGTGATTCCGGAGCTCTCTTTAAAAATCTCTGAGTTCCAAATGGTTTTCCATATTCCATAAGGCCTTCATAAGCCACCTCATGAGCCAGATCGTAAATGTCTTTGCCTTCTGTCTCAATTCCCCACTCTTTCGCAATGCGGATCAGCTTTTCAGGATCTTTTACTTTATAACATCCGTCTGCAGCTGAAGCATAAAGAGTATGGCAGATCTCACGTCCGTGATCGGAATGGGTAGCAGCTCCGCCCGCTGTAAACTTCAGATAATTACGTCCAACAATGCCGTGAACATCGCATCCGCAGATTCCTCTGGGAGCTTTCTTTGTAATACGGCACGGACCCATTGTACAGATACGGCAGCAAATGCCTTCTTCTCCGAATTTACAATGGGGTGTCTGGTTCTTTACACGAGCCTGCCATGAATCAGCGCCTACTTTAGCACCTGTCTCCAACAGTCTCGCAGTAGCAGCTTCAAACTCTTCTACTGTAGTTAATCTGAATTCACTCATGTTATCCTCCTTTATGTCGCCTCTCTTTTAAAATTCTAATTTGTCCACAATTTCCCGAACGGCTTTTTTCACAGGCGAGTCTTCGGGAAGGTCAACGGTTGGCGTACCGTTGCAGTCATAGTCATAAACTGCTTCATTTTGCGGCACAACGCCCAGAAGATGAAGGCCTTGCTTTTCAATTTCATCTCTGGTTCCTTCATTGAGCACCCCGTTGGGGGCCCTGTTTACAATCAGGCCTACCTGTTTGGGATGCATATCGCATTCTTTGATCAGCTGTGCAATCCTGCCTGCAGCCTGAACGCCCCTTCTGGAACAGTCGCTGACTAAAATCGCCGTCTCCATATTCGGAAGTACGCCTCTGCTGATATGTTCCATACCAGCTTCATTATCCACAATGATATAGGGGTAATTCTTTTCAAGTCTTTGAATCTGTGCCTGGAGAAGTCCATTCACAAAACAGTAGCATCCTTTGCCCTGAGTACGTCCCATAACCAGCAGATCAAAATTATCAGACTCTACTAAAGCATCGTCAAATTTAAACTCCATATAATCTGCTTTTGACACACCTGAAGGGATCGGATTCTTAGCAGCCATCTCTGCCCCTGCCACTTCTTCCCTGATTTCTCCCAGAGTAGTCTCCACCTCTACTCCCAGAACTTCATTCAGATTAGAGTTGGCATCTGCATCCACTGCAAGGATCGGGCCTTTCCCCTTTTCGCCCAGATACTGTATAATCAGTCCTGTTAATGTTGTCTTACCTACGCCGCCTTTTCCTGCGACTGCAATTACATGTGCCATAAATCAGGCGCCTCCTGAATTTGAATTTTAAACAAGGGACACGAATTCGGACCTCGCAAAGATCCCTATATATCCTTCCCCTTGTTTAATGCTTAAAGATGGATACTGTCAATGCCCAGAATACAGTATTCATCATTTTGATCGACGGTAAATCCGACATTTTTTCTTTATCGAATATGCCGGATATTTTACCATCTGTATCCTTTGAATTCAAAGGATCAGGAAACAGTCAGTACCGGGAAATTCTTCTGGGCCATTCCCCCGCTGCTGTTTCGTGGCAAAGCCATATTGATCATTGCTTCCCGGATTTCCTCCTTTGTGTTACGGATAACGGTAAAATGAGTAACCGGGATGGCCTCAGCATTCTGATCATTTCTGCCTGGAAAGCCTTTCCTGCCGTTCTCTGCTTTTGACTCAGAATTTCCAAAGCAGAAAGGCATCTTTTCCTTCATGGCTTCTGCCAATTTCATTGCACTTTACCTCCGCATATTATGTTTTTATTTTAAGGGTTTCCCCATTAAAACCTATATTACTGGCAGTCCAGTTTTACTATACTATTGGCCAGATCCACCATCAGGATCCTGCCTTCGATGGTTTTGGTCTCTCCCATAATATCTCGGAGAATCACTTTATCTCCATCCACATCAATACGGCTGACCATTTTTAAGATCACCGTATTATCGCTTTCTTTCTGAACCGTTGCAAGACACATGACCTACGCCTCCTTTAAATGTTCTTTTACCAGTGTCAGCGCCAGTCCCAGACGCATATTTCCTTTTTGAAAATCAGCAACACCTTCTTTGATTGTCTTAGCTGCATCTTCCATTCCAAGTTTCTGGAGATTTTCAGCCATTTGATCAAGCTCCTGGGCATGATGCTCATTATGAGACAGCATATAATTCAGGAGAGCTGCAACTTCCTGTCCGCAGTTTTCCTGACAATTCTCATTGCAGCTGCCGCAATGTTCATGCTGATGAGCTTCTCCTCCATGAGGAATCACATTCCCGTTTTCGTCTTTGATTAAATGCATTTTTCCATCCTTTCCAGGCCCATATTTTACATTTGGGCGCACTGAATGACAATAATTTATCAATTAGGTTCATTATACATGGTTTCCCTATTTTTATCAAGCCATTTTATGTATTTTTCTAAGTGCGTTCCCGATAGTCCTCTGACCTTTGTGGATTTTTATTTGCAATATTATGGGAATTTTAATAAATATGACTAACATTCTTCACATTTTCATGATATACTATCAAAGATTGTAAAAGGAGGTTTGGTATATGTCTTTTGGTGAACATGTGATTCATTTAAATGACGGAAGAGAAATGCCGCTGTTAGGCCTTGGTGTTTATAAAGCCACCGATGATGTGGAGCTGAAACAGGCAATATCAGACGCTGTTTCCTTTGGCTACCGCTTGATCGATACAGCTTCTTTCTACAAAAACGAAGAAGGAGTCGGTAAAGGAATACAGGCTCTTGATCTGCCACGAGAAAATTTATTTGTAACTACGAAAATTTGGAATACTGCTCAGAGAATTGGAGATATAGAAGACAGTTTTAACCGAAGTTTGGAACGGCTGGGATTGGATTATGTAGATCTCTATCTGATTCACTGGCCTGTGCCGGGCTGCTTTGGAAATACCTGGAAATTAATGGAAAAGCTCCGTGCTGATGGAAAGGCAAAATCTATTGGTGTATCGAATTTCAGCATAGCTGACCTGGAACTTTTGAAAACAGTGTCAGACGTAATCCCTGCTGTAAATCAAGTAGAATTTCATCCTCTTTTCAACCATCCTGAATTGAAAGCTTACTGTGAAGAGAGAGGGATTGCCCTACAGGCTTATGCACCTCTTGCAAGAGGCGCTTATCTAAATAGTCCTCTGATGCTGGAGATTGGAAAAGCTCATCAAAAAACTCCTGCCCAAGTAGGACTTCGCTGGCTTATCCAGCAAGGGATCAGCGTAATCCCCAAATCTGTTCATAAAGAACGCCTGGAAGAAAACAGCCAGATTTTTGATTTTGCTCTCTCTGATGAAGAAATGGCAGCCATAACAGCCATGGATGCACAGCATCGGGTTGCCGGCATTCCTGATGATATGGTGTCTTACATTTTGTAACAGCAAGAGAGTTTTCTCTATACATAGCATTTCTCATTATGCAAGCAGGCCTTTTCCGCCTGAAAGATCAGTTATACCAACCTTTCAGGCGGAAAAGGCCTGCTTTTATATACCTGCGTATTTAGTATATCTACTCTGTTTTCCAAGAAACATCCCAAGACTCGATTTTTTTATCCCTCAGCATAAGATCCTGAACCGCAAGATCCGGAGTTTTTCCCTCAAAAAGCACTTGATTCACCTGCTGAATGATCGGCATTTCTACATGATATTTTTGTGAAAGCTCCCAGCCTGCCTTTGCAGAATATACTCCTTCTACTACCATTTTAACCTCTTTCATGGCTTCTTCCATGGTTTTCCCTTGCCCAAGAAGAATTCCTGCCCTTCTATTCCGGCTGTGTTTACTGGCGCAGGTTACGATCAGATCTCCGATTCCCGAAAGGCCGTAAAAAGTTTCCACTTTGGCGCCCATAGCAATTCCCAGTCTGGTGATCTCGGAAATTCCTCTGGTAATAAGAGCAGCTTTTGTATTATCTCCATATCCCAGACCGTCTGCTGCTCCTGCCGCAAGAGCGATCACATTTTTCAAAGCACCGCCTAATTCTATTCCTAAGACATCCGGACTGATGTAAACCCGGAATACAGGACTCATAAATATATTCTGAATATACTCTGCAGTCTTTCTGTCTTTTGCGCCTGCCACACAGGTAGTAGGCAGTCCACGGCTGACTTCTTCCGCATGGCTCGGTCCCGAAAGAACACAAGGTACTGCTTCCGGTATTTCTTCTTCTATGATTTCCGTAAGGGTCATCAAAGTTCCTTCTTCAATTCCCTTGGCCACATTTACAATAAGCTGTCCGTATCGTATAAAAGGCTTGATCTTTTTGGCTGTCTGCCGCACCGCCACAGAAGGGACCGCCATGATCAGAATATCCTTTCCAACCAAAGTCTTTTCCAGATCATTAGTGATCTCCAGAGCCTCCGGAAGCCGGACCCCGGGAAGTTTTTCCCGGTGCTCTCTTGTTCTGTCCAATTCTTCCGCCTGCTCCTGCCTGTGAGACCAAAGCGTAGTTTTATGTCCATTATTCACAAGAAGGATTCCTAA